>CEOR01051942.1_pt1 | contig 17866 bp, 4 predicted proteins | sample 530661 | NCBI WGS metagenome assembly CEOR01 (sample SAMEA2620836, study PRJEB7988) | marine metagenome | biome: marine biome (ENVO:00000447); feature: deep chlorophyll maximum layer (ENVO:xxxxxxxx); material: "saline water (ENVO:00002010), including plankton (ENVO:xxxxxxxx)" | depth 65 m
CTAGTTGATGGTTGAGCCATGTCTATATTTTTTAAGTATTTATGGCGCTATCTATGTTTATTACTGACAAAGTTTCTTGCTGTTTGTAATAAAGTTTTGCAAAAGATTTGGCAATATCTCTTAACATATCTCGATCATCACAACCATCTATATCAGTTGCTATCTTCACATATTCAAAACTTTTAGATAAGTTTTTAAGTTCAATTTTATTTGGATCCATTGAGTGCCTCCTTGATTAGTAATTTTAACTCAGAGATTTCACTATGAATACTAGCAAGATCTCTCTCAACATTCTGTATCCTAATACTCTCTTCATTTTTGATGCTTTTATTCATCATATACGAAGAGAAACCGGATTTATCACTATTGATGATAGCTCCGGTTTCACTATCTCTAAGAAGGTTATTATGTCCCTCAACTTTTAGATGTTTCATTATGCAAGTGCTATCACCCTGAGGTTTCTAATCTTGGGTGGGTTTGCCTGATTAGAGGATGTGAGAAGTAGTTTGACTCTGTATGACTTGAAGGAAGGAAGTTCGTCAATTGTGAATGTATGCTCTCTGTAATCCTCAGTAGGGGAAACAAAAGTATCAGAAGAACCATCGTTATTTGCAACATCAATAATTTGCCCTCTTTCATTTATATTATTAAATCCAGGGAATGCTTCATAAATTGGGTTGAAGTTCAAGTGATCAGCAATTGCAAAGAATCCTCTGATATCAGCATCTCTGTCTTTGTGAACATCAACAATTACCTTCAGTGAAGTTGCTGGATTTTCCAATGAAATTTCTTTAGAGAGATATTGGAAAGCAGTAGGATCCGTTTCGATACCATTAACTCTATTGTCGGCGATATAATCACTAATTACACTATCTACACGATTTGAAGTATAGATAACACTCATTCTCTGAGTGTCAACGACAGGAGAAACTCTAGAATCAGTTGTTCCCAAATTAAGTCTCATAGTCATTGACTTATTTCCAGGTAAAGTGGTGAGTTTTGTATTCTCGTTTACCTTTGATGCAATAATTCTTGGAGTAGAGAAGTAATTTGGTTTAGAAATTGAAATTGCTTCAAATCCTTGATCAACATAGGGAATTTCATTTCCGCTTATAGAAGAACCAGATACAGTTCTTACTTCAGCATCAATATTTGTTCCTCTTACCGTGACATGTTGAATTTGAGGAGTTAAGATTTCAAAAGGAATATTCTGAGTCGCCTTAGAATTACTACCACCTGTAGACTTAGTTTCACCCATATAAAGAATTGGGAAACTTTCGCTGGTTGAACGTCCAACTCCACTTGAACCCATATCAAGTTTGACTTTATATGTGTCAAATGTGCGTGGGTTGGATGTAGTTACATTATTAAGATTATGAGTTTTATTAATTCTTCTTAAAGATACATTACCAAGTTCATATTTAAATACTTTTGTTCCTGCAAGATAATTCTTTGCAACCGTACTATCAATTCCTCTTTCAGTAATATTGATCGACGTTCCGGAGGCAGATTCGTAAGAAACAATTTCATCACCAATTCTAAGATAACCAAGATTGGTTGTTCCAACTCCAACATTTTCAAATGTATCAAATCCAGTCGTAGCATCTACAGAAATATTCGATGTAGAAGAGGATTCTAGTGCTGCTGTTAGTTTTACTGGAAGGACATCTGACTCAACATCAGAAATTGTTACTCTATTATCAGCAAAGTTCATGCCATGATTCTTATGGTTCACTGTAAAGTGAACTCCGTCAGAAATGATATTGTTAATACCATCAATAAGAACGTTTCCACCTGTAGCGTCATTCAGAGGGACTGTATCTCCGTCATTATTAACGAATTGAAGTGAGTGTCCAACACCGGTAATAAAGTCTCCCTGAACATTATCTAAGATGATTTCATTTGTATTGCCAATAGACACTAATGAAAGTCTAAGATTTCTTCCAAGATTATTATTACCAATTGTAGAGATGCCCAATACATCGCCAACGACATAACCTTGTCCACCACTTGCTGCTACAAATTCGGAAATTGTAGCACCGGTTACCTGTCCATTCGTAACTGTAATATCTGCTTTGGCATTCCTTCCACTGCTAGTAATATTAGTCAATTCGACAGCATTGTATGTAAGAGCACCCGAAATTGGAGTAAATCCAATACCAGCATTAATAATATTTAAACTTCCTGTAGCAATACCAGCTTCACCAATAAAGTTGCCAGATGCATTATTACCACTTTGTAAAATAGTATTTCCTAGAGTTAAAACTTCATCTTGAAGTGTTGATCCAATACCAATACGTACAGATCTTGATGAAAGACTAATAGAATTAGGAAGAAGTTTAGCAATTTGATTATTACCACGACTTAATTCAGGACTGTAAACTTCAATTGAACCATTTTCAACAAAATCTGCTCTATAAATTGTAAATTTGAGATCTTCCCATTGACTTGGTTCCCATACAGATCCATTCTGTGACTTGTATAAAGATCCAAGATAAGGTTGATTAGATACAAAGGTTTGTGTGATTAAATCATTCTCTCCAACTCTTGAGATGAATACTCTATATCTTGCAGATGCAGATCTAATAACCATTGCATATTCAACGCCAGGTTCGAGGTATACTGGTGCAGGAAGAGTAAAAGTAGTGGCAACAGATCCATCATTACTTACATTTACTTGCTCGGGGAACAATATTGACTGAGAAAGTGGAAGAATTTTTGTAGTTGGAGTACCATTTTCAACTGTTCTAAGTTCAAAAATTACTGGGATTCCAAGATTATCTATTTGCTCAAAGAAAATGTCACACTTGGTGAAGAATATACCAGTGCTATCCTCAATGACAAACGTTTGAGCAAGAGGATCTGGGGGATTAATATCTTGTGTTCTCGTTTGAATTTGTGTAGATACTACTTCGCTGTTAACAATTTGAGTTCCAATAGTTTCATTTCTTTGTCTTATATCCCTTGTGTCGCTAACATCTTGAGATTGAATTGCTGCATTTCTTACTGAAACAATATTTTCCTGTACAGTTTCGACAACACCACTAATTAAGAACGTAGAAGTTGCACGAGTTGATGCATTTCTAAGATCATTATTAATATCATCAATAAAGGTAAGAACTTTTGTTCCAGTCTCAAATCTAGGATTAGTTCCTATGTTTGGATCTGGAATAAAGAAACTTCCAATAAGAGAAGAAGTAAAATCAGAAACAAGTCTAACTTGCGAGATAGTTGCTTGAGCACCGCTTGTTTCTCCCACTAAAATCATTTCGGGTGCAATACTTCCTATAAATGCACCTTGTGGTTGATCGCACAATGAGAATGTATCAACGTTTAGAATAGTAGATGTGGATGAATATGCTCTAGGCAGTGTCTGAGATGAGTTATAAGGATTAGTTGTAAAAACATCCGTTGCACTATCAAATGCACCAGTTTTATGATTTGCTTGTGCAACTCTAAATGTGATAGAACGATCTCCCTCTGATGCAGATGTATCACCAATAGGACGCATTGTTCCAGTTACAGTTTCTCCAACTTGGAAAGCGCCCGAAATCATATTAATTTCAATAAGTTTTGGAATGCAATAATCAGTGATAGATACCCCATCAAAGAATCCATAAACTTGAGTATTTGGTTTGAGTGATTTGATATTGAATTCAATATTTCTAGATCTTGCAAAAGAAGTAAGATCTCTGCTAATTACTCTGTCTCCAAGGGACTCATTATCAAATTGCTCAGTAATAACAGTTCTTGTTCCAGTTCTTGTTGCAACACCAGTGTCAAATACTTGACGTGTAGTGTCTTCCAGAGTTGTAGTTGTAGTAGTATTAACTCGGGTATTTCCCCGATCAAATTCTCTTCTTTGAATCGCAGTTCTTGTCTCAGATCCAAATTCTTCTTCTTGTCCTGTCCAATTGTTTACCCAAGAATTCCAAATTGCAGGAGCAAATCCAGTTTGTGGATCAACATTAAGAGTTCTAGTTGCTCTTTCAAGAGTTTCAGTAAAGTTGCCCTCAGCTTGAACGATGTTAGCTTCAAGTCTTACCTGATCAGTCCAGGAATCTGATGCGGGAAGAAGTTCAAGAGCTCCAACCCAGAATCCAACAATAAATGGAGTTACACTTTCGGTTCTTGTTGCAAACGATTGCTTCAACCATTCAATATCAGTATAGTCAAGAGTTACAATATCTTTCGTTTTTCTGATATTTGTTCCATCTGGATCTGTAAATCTTAAATCACCTGATCCAGTCAGACTTTGTGTTAAATCTGTTTGTGTTGTATAGTGCTTAGGACGTGCTTCTTTCTGATTGAAATCAACACTATTCTTTAAATCGACGGAATCCTCTTGAGCAAGGAATGATGTGAAGTTGTCAACAAAGAAACCAGATTTGAATCGATTTAACCCATTAGCGTCAGGAACAAACAAATTAGCAGTGTTTGTTTCAAGTAAAGATAAAGATGTGAAAAACTCAAGATTTTTTATTCTATTCTCAAGTTGTTTGATATCAACCATTCTGTAACGCTTATGCTCTAAGAATTTCTTAGATGCATCTGTTACATTATAAAGAAATGGTGGTAGAGAAATCGTCGCAACTTCGAGAGCATCATCAACTGAAGTTGGTTTTTCTGGATTTTCTGCAGGAGTTCCATACTTAACTTGGAACACACCATCTTTAGTCAGGTAAATTCTATCAATTCTTCCAAGATAGAAGGAGAAATCGGTAAGAATTCCTTCATTAGAAGCAAGAATGTTTGGTGCAGAATTGCCAGTAATATTAAATGATCTACCATTAAATTCTAAAGGAGATCTATCTCCTTCAGAAACTGATTCAATATCAGAAACTTTTGGGCGAATATCGATAATATCTGAATTTCTAATGAAATTTACCTCTTGAATTTCATTAGAATAATTAAACGAGGAATAAGAATTTACAGTTGTAATATCTCCATCATCTGTAGACTCATAATATCCATTGGAGAAGTATGCAATAACTTTTCTCTGAGGTGCCTCTTCATTATTCTTCCTATTCAGAACGCCATAGTTATAAAACTCACCATTCTGCCCGTTTGAGGAAGAGTATTTGAAAGAGATATCTTTACTTGGAGTATCTAAAGTAGTGATCGATCCTCTTACTCCTGATTCTTCAAATACAACAATTTCTCCTTCTTTAAAACTAATCTGATTTTTTGAAAGAAACGCGATTTTGGAATCAGTAATTTTTACACCAACAATAGCGTGAGCACCAGAAGTTTCTCCGATAATAGATTCTCCAATCACTAAATCGGAAGTTTTTGAAGTAGGCCCTGACAGATTGGCAAGAATCATTGTAGGTGCAGATGGATCGGTATTATCCACTGCGGGATCTGTTGCTAATTCATAAATTCCATGAACTTCAATCAAATCAGCAGAGTTGAGGGAAATATTTTCGTCTTGAACTCTTGTTCCATATGGATAGTTTCCATATGTAAGTCCATCATTAATAGTTGTAGAACCAATACCAGAGGCATTCTTTGCAGATTTATCAATGATAACAGAATTTACTCTGTTTTTAATTTTATTTTTAGACTTTGGTTTGATCTTAGTTAAAGTGGTAACGAGAGTAGCTTCATCATCACGTCCAAGATTGAAAATTTCTAACTGATTAGAACCAGAATTTATTTGAACTTTGTCTGAAGTAAGTTCTTCAGTCGTGCCATCACTTCTAATAAGTGTATATCTCTCTGGAGTAAATGGTAAGAAGGTTTCATTTGACTCAGTTGTTACCGCAGCAGATAATTTATTGTCTACGATATTAACTTGCTGAGTTCTTCTTATAGTCAGAGATGCATTACTTAAATCTACATTTGAAATATTACTTTTTGGCATCTCTGTATACAGAGTGCTATCATCAGTGACTCCAAGATCTCCACCAATAACTTTAAGATCTGATAATGTCGTTATTGATGTAGGAATTGCACCACTGGCAACTCCATTAACAGTAGTAACACCTGTTACAGTTACTGCTGATGTTGCAATACTAACAACAGATGTAAAAATTGGATCTTGAGATAAAGTTCCAGTAAAAGAAAGAATATTTCCTACTTTAATTTGTCCAGGGAACAATGGATTTGTTGATCTTATAACTGATGTAAAGTCATTAGCAGCAGCAGTAATAGAAGCAACTCCAATATTAAAATTGGGAGAAAGTACAACGTCAGCAGAGAAAGTTCTTGCGGCTCCAACCTCAGTGCCGTTTGCGCTACCAAACACTGATAAAACATCTCCAATCCCATGTGCAGTTACAGCAACTGCTACTCTTGGATTTTCAACTCCGTCAATAATAAAGTTTTCATTTTTTATAAATTTTCCGGATGCTTCGTAAACAACCAGAGAAGTAGTATTTGTCGCAGCATCCTTAAGAAATGCCGTGGCACCACTATTTTTTCCTTTAATGAAAGTTGGTACGCTTAGTGTGATAGGTTCATTTACTGTAATCTCAGTTGTCGTTTGAACATCATAAAGAGATAATCTCCACTCATTAGTATCGGAATTAGACGCATTATAAGATCCTGAGTCTAAACTAAAATCATAAACTCTTGCTAATCCAATTTCCTTTCCTGCAGTTGATGTGGAATTTAAACCAACTCTTGAGTCTCTTAAACTCAAAACATACGTATTTCCAATACCAATAGAAGGAGATCCATAAACTCTATTTAATTTAAGAGTTTCTCCTGTTTTATAATTAATTTGTTGTGATTTTAAAGTTTTTGTAGTTCTAGGTTTGGCAACATCGAGAAATGTAGGTGCTGTAGTTTCTACATCATATCCTTTGACGAATGCTCTACCCGGAGAAATTTGATATATTGCTAAATCATCCGATGGAGTTGATCCACCATACGTTGTTTGATCTTCTTTAAAAAGTCCTCTATTTCCTTCATTATCATTAAGAGACTCTTTTACATTAAGTCCAAATGACTTAACGTAGTAATCACCAGATTCTGCATATGTTCTTTTAGCTAACTCATCTGTAATGATTGAATAATCGCTAGAATTTTTTTGTCTAAGAACACCATTAATAACGGTTCCAAGTTCAACAAAATTGCTATCATCAGTATCAGTTAAATCTTTCTTAAAGAGAGAAGTAACAATTTTAAGTCTATCAGCACCAGGAGATCCAAAATTATTGAATCCAGCAGAATTATCTGTTAAAGAAGGATCAAGATCTGAATTTACAATAGTTTCTTCAATTAACAGTCCAATTCTATAACTTGGGGTGTTAGAATATTGATCTAAAATCAATATTTGCTCATTAACGTTTAAAAAAGTTCCTTTACCATAATAGACACCATTACTGATGAAATATGCAGATCCTATTGCTGTTGCATCTTGCTGAATAGTAGATGCAAAAGCAGATCCATCCGCAATAAGAGTATTTGCAGTAGAAATGGTAACGTTTGTAGTTAGAAGTTCGCCGTTTCTAAAAACAGACTCTTGATTATCTGTTCCGGAACCAGAATAATTTACAAAGAGAGTAACTTGATCTCTAGTTGACTCAGAACTAAGAATATAAGTATCGACAATTGCAGTGACACCAGAATCTTGTCCGGTTATCTGTGTTCCTACTAATTGATCAACATAATCAAGAAGAGGAATTCCTAAGTAAGTATTTTCTAAAAGAACACATCTATAATTTGTGGAAAATGTCGTGTTTCCAGGAATTACCTTAGCACCTTCCTTAAAAAAGTGCTGCCCAAATTTCTCAACCTGATTTTGCAGGATTGATTGAAGAGAAGTTAACTCTCTTGCTTGTACTGGATAACCTGGTTTGAATAAAACCTTGTAATAATCCTTTTTGGGATCAAAGTCGTCAAAATAGGGAGCGACGTTAAGATTGGTTTCCTGTGACATAATTCCTTAGAACTGCAAGATAATTTTGATATCTTCTTTTTGACTGGATGATCTAGTAATAGAGGGCCTATTATCTACGTAAATGATATTACCCGTGTATTTCTCAACTTCAGGCTGAGCAACACCATCATTAAACGATTGCCCCAGGTAATAAGTACGACTATTTATTTCAGTAGATATACCTGTGAATGAAGTTTGAATGGCAAGAGTTGTAGAACCACCAATAATATTAAAAGAACCACCATCAATAATACTCGGAGAGAACCTATTTAATTTAAATCCGTAAACTGGACTTGTATTTTTAGTTCCATCAGTATTAAATCCTGCTATTGATCTATCTTGCCAATATTTAAGAACTCCTGTAACCTGATCGTAAGATACAACTCTTCCTACTGCTGTAGATCCAAGTCCGACAGTTTGAGTTATATAAGAATCGGCAGTGAAAGTTGCAGAACTATATCCTGCACCCGTGAGTTTAAGTGCATAGGTTGCAGATGCTTTATCTAATTCAAGATTCGACAATGTGCTATATGCTTTTGGATTTTGTACTAATCCAATTCTTGCGATTTCATTACCAGTAATAAAATCTGGATTTTCTGTGTCATTTTCAATTCTAGAATAAATTAGGGTATTTTTAGCACCTAGTTCTCTGTAAACATCAGCACCATGTCCACCTTGAGGTGGTATAATTATATCAAAAACTGGTGCAGTTGTTCCGGTGGGCACATTACCTGCAACCAAATCGACAGTTCCAAAGGTATATCCAGAACCACCTTTTGAAATTGTTACCGATTCTACATTTGAATTATTATTAATAGAAATAGTACACTCTGCTCCATTTCCATCACCTTTGACAGGAACCTGTGTATAGATTCTATTAGCAGTACCCAATCCAACACCTCTGTTTGTAATTGTGACAATTTTAAGTTGTCCACTAGTGTTGGCATTATTTCTAACTGCAGAAATATTTGCATCCGTGGTTGTTGTCCAATCTTTTGGAACTGGCATAAAGTTTGTAGAGTCAAACTTTACAATATCACCAGGTTTGATGGTATAAAGATATTTCCAAATATAACCATCTCCACTTGTACCTGCTTCTCTTGGTTCTAAATCAGTAAATGTTGGTTCATCAAGAGATGATCTGCCATTTGGACTTTCGGGATTTGTTCCATTTTGAAGGCAAATATAAACTCTAAAATCAGAGTTCATTACATAATAATTTCCTTCATATAAACTGATTGCATTTGATGGTTTTGCTGGAGTCTCAGCCTTTACATCATGCCGATACATATCATAAGTTGTGCCTGACTGCCAGGTGATTTTTCTAATTACCTGCTTCACATCATCAGCATCAATTTTTTTAAGAGCAATCATGGTGTCCCAATAATTGTTCTCATCATTAAAATTATCTCTAGGATCAGGAGGACTGCTATCCCAACTTTCATCAACATCAGTAGGGTTGGGAAGTCCTACAAACGCATAGAAAGAATTACTAGTGGATGCAACACTAGCAATAAAATCTTTTGCGTTTAATATACGAAGTTGATCAGTTATAATCGCAGCCATTTTTGCGTCGTTTTTTACTTATTTATCAGTTATGTTGTAGAGTATCCTACAAGTTTAAGAGGTTCAACTCTATTTACAACACTGCCGGTTGTAATGCCTGAACTACCATTTAACAAATATGCATCAAATTCAGAAGCACTTGTTCTTTCTCCAAGCGTTATTTTGCCCCAAGAAAATTCTCCATAGAATTCTGTAAGTCCAATGCCAGATATATTACCAAGATCTTCCACACTTACTGTAACTCTCTTTACCTGAGTGATGCCAACACCTCCAACTGCTGTTGTAGCAATAGAAACTGCGGCAACTTCATAAACACAATCAAGGAATTGAGTTGTAATTCCTAATTTTTCACCAGTTTGATAAAGAGATGTGACACCACTACCAATATTACTATTTCTGATAGTAAAGTAATCACCAACTGAGATGTTACTTACAGTAACTGGAATATCAATATATTTCGTATTACGTAATATTGAATCCATAGGAATGAAGAAATCCATAACAAATCCTGTAGCAGCGACTCCAACCGAAGTAGAAGTTAATCCAACAATTTCACCAAAATCTCCTTCATAAAGTGATGTTCTATTTGTCTCTTTTGTAATAACTGGAGATTCGATTAGAACTTCAGGCACGGAAGTTCTTGTATATCCAATTCCAGGTGTAGAAACCGTGATAGAGGATACTGTATCTCCAGTGAGAGTTGCAATAGCAGTTGCTGTTGCAGTCGTTCCAAGTCCTACAGGAGCTCCAATAGTTACAGATGGTGCAGAAGTATATCCTGTTCCGCCATAACCAATTGTGATTGATTCAACAGTATTTGCTATGGATACGATTGCTGTTGCGGCAGCTGATACGAGATTGTTCTGTGAAATAATACTAATAGTTTGCTTTTTCTTAGCACTTTGATTTTCATTATTGGCATTGAAGAATGGAATTACACTCTCAACAAAAATCTGAGTGGATCCTACTCCAACTGATTGTATTATATTAGTTTTTGGATTGATTAAAGCAGAATTCAGCACTCTTGCTTTACTTACAATGTTTCCATTTATAATTTTATCTACAGTTTGCTTGCACCAAGTAACTGTACGTTTGTGATCTGGATTAGAATCAATACCTCCTCCAAAATATGGATTTGTTTTTATAGAATCGGCAGAAATTATTTCGGTAACAATTCTTGGTTCTTGATCAATAGAGTTGGGAACTAAAGACTCGTCACCCCTAACGTTCAATTCATCGCCATTTTTAATGGACGGAAGAACTTCAGTAAAAGTAACATCAACTTCAGCTGTTCCTTTATAGAAAAGAATCTTACAAGTATCACCTTCAAATGAACCATCGCTAGAAGGGCCTTTGGGTGGTTCAGTAAAATTAACTACACTACCACCATTAAATTCATAAGATTCTCCTGGAACTTGAAGAATATCATTGATGAATATAAGTAATGTAGCCCCGACATTAATATTAGATCCAGCTCTTGCTCTTATAGTAAGCGGATCGCCGTTCCTCTTTATAGTGAATTTCCTCTTGACACCATCAAATTGATCATTAATGTTATCAAGACGCTCTAATTCTCCAAAATGCCATGCTGAGAACTTATCAGAATCAACTTTGTTTACTGTGATTTGGAATTCTTCAAACGTATGGGTTGTATCGGTTGGAATACCAGTAGAACCTCCGGTTGCTACAGTCAGGATTTGACTTTGTCCATAACGGTAACCAAAATTCCTAATTTCAAAATCAATTACACTTGAACCTTGTCCAACAACAATATCAATAGTTGCTTCTGTCCCAATTCCTGAAGATGAGTCTTCAGAGTATACTAAAGGAATATTTGAATATGACAAAGGAGCATCAAATACAACTAATGGTTCTGATCCAATTTGATAACCAGATCCTGGATTTGTGATAGCAACACTTACAATATTTCCATTACTTACAGCGGCAGTTCCAATAAATTCAATTCCAGTTCTACCTGTTGAAGAAGTATAAACGCCAACATTGACAGTCTGAATATCAGAACGATATCCCGAACCAGTATTTCCAATACTAATAGATGCAATTGTCCCAGCAACTGATACTACAGCAGTACCCCCAGCAGAAACAAGGGGTTGATATCCCAATCCACCCGTAGATCCTACAGAAACAATATATCCACCGACAGGAATAGTTGCATTATTTGGATCATATGCTACAGAGGTAGCAGCACCTGTAAATGTAATACTACTAATTCCAGATTTTTCGCTTAAAGAATAATCTTGATCACTTAAAAACTCTCCTGTAGGCCCTTGGAATATACCATTAATAAGAACTACTGCATTATTAGTAGAGAATCCAACTACATCTTGATTTTCAGATTTGAGTGTAAATGTTTTAGTGGTTGCATCAAATTGATCTGCAATGCTATCAAAAATATAATTTGTATTATAGGCATCACTTGTACTATTTGTTGGTTCAGATCTGAGGAATGTTCTTCCTTGGAATTTGGAGTGAGTAGTAATTCCAGTAAAGTCTCTATCAGATGGACTAGATGCTGAACTAAGAGGAGTGGGGCCTTGAGGTGCAGTGTAAAAATTAATAGTATTTCCAACAATATTATATGCACCATCAACTTTTGTAACAGCAACACCAACTGGATGAGTTGCAATTCCGGTTCCCATCCATCCACGATCAACTAAAATTCTATTAGTTGATCCAAAACTAACAGTATTAATCTTCATTATTTCAGATTCAACCTGAATTAAGTCAGCGGAGAAGAATGATGTAATTCCAATAGTTGTAATGACAGCATCTGTAAGTTCAATTTCTTTACTAATTGAAGTGGTAACAGCAGTTGAAACGATTGGATTTTGAATGAAGTTGTCAAGTGCAATTAAACACTTAGTATTTTGCTTATTGGATGTAAATGTATGGAAAGTACCAATTCCAATACCAGTGATCCCAATTGCTACAGGTGTTTCGGAATTTGCATTTTCTGCAGATGATGCTAGTCTTACAGTATTATTATTATCTTTAATAATATAAATGGGAGTATTTGTAGGTAGAATAGTGGTATTTCCAATTCCAGAAAAAGATGTTTCTGCAATACCAATACGAACATGTGTGGATATTCCAACGGAGTAATTTACTTCTTCTCCTGACGTAAAGAAGTGATCAGGAATTCTGATTGTATTATCAGTTGTATTAACAATAGCAGAATCGCCTCCATCAAAATTTCTTAAGAAAATGGGAAGTCCTTTATGAGTTAATCCAAATGCTCTCTTGATACCAATTTTAGTTCCTTCATAAAAACCATATCCAGCAGTTATAGATGCGTTGTTTAAATCAATTTCGTGAGTAAGAGTATCATCAACATTTACTAACTGAATAGCTTGCTGGAATACTCTTGTTTCAACATCTACATTAGCTGGAGGTGTGTATCTTAGATGTGTTGTGGAAGAATTTGTAAATGCGCCAAAAGTTCCAATGCCACTTCCTGTAGTTAATGTTCCATATTCGGTAATAAATGACTTGCTATCATCGTTTAATACTATTAATTCAGTAAGTTGTGATTCATTATTTGTGGTATCTTCTACACTTACAAGATAATATGCCGCTTTATAATCATTGTCTTCGCTGCTGTTAGTATATTCTGCAATTGTATTAATTCCTGGAGTAGCAGATGAACTGATTGATGTGTAGAAAGATTGTAACTCAGAAATATTTTCACCTAAACCGCCAATAATAGTTGTTCCAACTCCAACAGATTCTGTACTGGACATTGAAACTCTGACAGTGTTGGTTGTAAGAGCGAATCCTGGATTTGGAGTAAAAGCAACATTTACTGTTCCTGAAGATAATTCAACAGAATATGTTCCAAACCCTAACACCGTTGATCCTAGATCAGTTGAAAGATCACCATATTCTACAAGTTGAGCAGTAGTACCATCATGAATTACATTAAGTTCGTTAAAACCAAAGACACCTGTATTTGAATTAAATTCAACTAAAATTTTGGATGATCTATAGGTAGAAGCAATTCCAACAATAGTGGTTTTTGTAGATGCTGGAATTTCTACCTGTGTAGATTCTATATCGCAAATTTCTCCTAATGCATATGTACCGATACCAGAAACGCCGTTATCAAGATCAAAACTGCAATAAGAAATATTGTAATTGTTAGTTTCATACTTTGTGGGATAGAATAAAAGTTCTCCTTCAGATCCAACAATTCTAAAATCAAAAGAACCTAGATCTAACACACTATCCATACGTCCATAGTTTAAAACTTCTGCATTTTCTCCATCTTGAATTAGAGTTACCAAAGAAGTTTGTATTTCGTCAGTGAATACTTTGTCGCGAACGAAAGTAAGAATTTTTTTGGATCTTTGATCAACAGGAAACTTCTTAACAATACTAAATCTTGTAGGACGCTCTCGATTACTGAATTGTGTACTAAAATCATCAATAGTCAGAACTCTATTTCCTACAGATTCAAAATAATCGGTAAGAATTCTATTTTCAAAGAAAATTCTATCAGAATAAACTGTTCCAGATGCAATTTTAGAATCTTCGGTTATTAAATCAAATGCTGGATAGCAGTTTAGACTAATACCCCCACCAAATTCATTTGCTATTTCTCCTCTACCATATACAGGTTCTGGAAGAATATCGACTGTCACAGAAATAGATGAAGAATTGTCAGTGAATACTCTAGTTCCGTTAATTGATTCAATAATTAAATCACTAAACTTAAGAAATCCTGCAGTATGATTAAGTGAACTTACGGCATCCTCCCACTTCTGAAGAGGAATCTTAGACTTAATGGCATAAGAGAAGTTTTGATAGTAGAAGTTATCGGGTATTCTTTGTTGATTATCATTGAAGAAACCAGTGGTTCTATTCCATCCTTTTTCTACTACAGATGATGCTCCAGTTCTAATCTCAGAGTTAAAATCAGTTTTTAATTTAACAGTTCCTTGAGTTCCTGAAGATTGCCCTACTACAACATCTCCGACTTTAAAATCTCTAGAAGTTGAAACTTTAAGAAGCTCAATTCTGTTATTCCAACTGTTAACTATTCCCTCGCCACTATTAGAGTAAACTTTTTCTCCAAGTAAGAAATTATTTTTTCTTAATTTAATGTTGAATTGTGGGAAAGAATTTTGATTTATAATTCTTCCTGATGAATTTATTGAATCATAATTTCCAGCATAAAGATTATCGTCAATAATTCCAGAAAGACTAAATGTAACTATTCCTATATTACCTCCAAGTGGAATATTTACGTCAGTGAGTGTAAATAATTGATATCCATAATCGACTGAATTATATCCAGATCCAGTTGAACCAACACCTACGCTTACATTCTCAATAAGAACTTTATCACCAACAGAAAATGTAGATTGATCACCAAATCCAGTATTAAAACCAACGGTAACTTTTTTAGTAGTTATATCAAATGAAATATCATCGATTACAACTCCATTTGAATTATTAACAGGAATAATTGTTGGAGTTACGTTAGAAAGTCCACTTGTATTTTTTCTAATGGTTACATTAGGATCACCAAATCTGAAATAAAGATCTACATCATCAATGATATCTCCAGTCAAACCATCAAGAACTACTAAATTTGGTGCAATATTGTAATTTTTACCAGCAGAAGAGATTTCAATTTCCTCGAAAGAAGTTAGTGATTCTAGTAAGAGTACCTCTGGAAGATTTGTTGTAGGACGAAGAGTGTTATCTGTTGGATAGTTAAATCCGATATTTTCGATCTTTGTGGAGACAATTTTACCGATTGTATTACTTGATGGTTCGAGAATGGCACCTCTTCCCGTTACAATTCCTACAATAGTAGATACCCCTACGATATCTTTATAATTTGAACCCTTATAGGTAACTTCAATATCAGCAATTCCACCATAAGCATTAGTAGATCTTGTGGTGTATGATAATTCACTGTTAATAGAAGAATAAGAAGTTCTTTCGGGTATTTTCGAGATGTCATAATTGAAGGAAGTAGTTCCAACACCCGTTAATACAAATTCTCCTTGATACGAACTATTTACAATATCAATCCTATTAAATCCAGTTACTTCTTCATCGACAACAATTTCTTTTTTAGTAGATTCAATAAAATCCGAATTTGCATTTGTAAAAATGTAGAAAAGGTTTTTAGGAATATTGTCATTGACTACTAGTGTAAGATTGGCATTTGCATCAATTCCAACTTTTCCGGATTTTTTTACTTCAAAAGTATTATTGGTAAGAGATCCCTCAAATCTATCAGAATAATTAGAATCCCTATAGAGATTCATATCAAAAGCAGAATAAAGTGTAGATGCATTTAAAGATGATAATGAAGAATCACTGAGATCAAAGACTACAGTATTACCTACGAATGCGTTAAGAGGTGGATTGATGGGGAGAATATTTCCTTTTCTTGCAACATCGATGGGTACAAAGTTAGGTTGGAATTTTTCAGATTCATACTTTGTCTCACAAAGTTTAAATTTATCTTTAGAGAATTTAGAAACATAATAAATTTTTTGATCTTCTAATCCTGAGGGTGCAGGGTTAGAATCAAGAATAACTTTATCGCCCGTGCTAAATCCGTGATCTATTATAGTAATTGTATTTTGTTCCGTGCTTACACCTGCTGTAGCAAATCCAAGTGGATTGAATACAATTCTTCTATTATGATCATTGTATTTTACAGTTACCCTATCAGTAATTCCTGGGGTTACAGTCATTTCGACTTTATCACCAATACTCAAACCATGAGTTGATGCAGCTGCCACTGTTACAGCATTTCTAGTCGCTTCGGCATTGACTACCTGAGTCTTAACTGTCTTAATGCTGTGCTTAGTTCCGGTACCAATACCTGTAAAAGACAGAAGTCCCGAGTTCATTGTGGTATCTGCAATACCAACAAAAGTTCCAGTAGATCCAATACCAACTTTAAAAGTTTGAATACCAATTATGTCTTCACTTATTCTAGCAATATAAAGCGAAGTGTCATTTGCAATTCTATAAGTCGGGCCTTCTAAAGGATTTGTTACAACCTCAATGGATTGTCCACCTCCACTATTATACAAAACAACATCTCCTGTTCTCAGGTTATGATCTGGAAGGAAAATACCTCTGTTCTCAATAAAGACTTGAGTGATACCTGCGCCAGGATTTGAGAAGAATATAGTGGAACCTACACCCGTTCCTGAGAGTGTTCCAACACCAACCGACTCTTTAGGATCAAAATAAATTTGATTATTAAGTTCAAATTTAACTTTATTTTCTCTGTTTGAATTAAAAGTAAATTTACGGCTTTGCTCAGAAAGAAGTGATGTGGCAGTATGAGCAGACGAAACAGTTCCATCTACTGCTCTCTCAACTCTTAATCTAGAATTTAATCTATCAACATTTAAAATACGGACTTTTTCCGTTCCGATCTTAAGAATATCATTCTCTCTAATTGAAAGATCTCCTAAATCTACAATTCCACCACTTACAGAGAAATAAGTTACGATACCCGTAACATTTGTTGTTCCTACTTCAATTCCAAGATTATAAAAACTAGTTGAAACGCCAATGTTAAAAGAATTATTTGTCAGGTTTATGGATGTATTAAATCCAGATAAAGTTACTAAATCGGTGTTTGTAAATTGATGAGGGGAATCAGAGAATGCAACAAATCTTCCCGAAGAATCAATTGGAGCAATTTCAAGTTCGGAAACAGTAGAAGAGGCAACGCTAACGTTTGTAACTACTTTCCCCGAAACTTCAGATACTTTTGCTTTTGCTGCTATAGCACCAGGAAGAGTTTCAAATACAACTCTATCACCAACTTTATAACCACTTCCTCCAGTGATAATACCAACATTATCAATAGTTCCGACAGAAGTAGAAGCTATTTTAATTATTTCATTATAAATCTTATATGGTTCTGTAACAAAATCATAGGAAACATTATCTAATGCTAGTCCGTAAGGAGTGGTATTTCTTAACCACTTATTACCCTCTATATCATATTTTCCTTGGTATGAATTATTCTTAAAGTTAAAATCATTTGGTTTAGATTTAAACTTATTACCAATAAAGTATGGATATTGCGGTAATTTAAAATTCTCAAAAGGCCCTGAACTTTCAGTAGATCCATCATTGATAGTTGAAAAATATGCATATACACCATTTGGAAAATCTGGAGTTACGCAATATCTACCATTGTGTTCATCAAGATCACCTTCTCCAGTAAATATAAAATCTTCACAGAAAAATCCTTGTTTCCAAGAAGAAAGGGAAGGACGATTGTCTAATTGTGCTAGTTTATAACCGCTTCTCAGTGCCCTTACATTTCCTCCAGTATTTGTATCATATCCATAAGGGCCATAAATTGGATTTCCATCATATGCCCATCCAATAATTGGAGAA
>CEOR01034352.1_pt1 | contig 17808 bp, 34 predicted proteins | sample 530661 | NCBI WGS metagenome assembly CEOR01 (sample SAMEA2620836, study PRJEB7988) | marine metagenome | biome: marine biome (ENVO:00000447); feature: deep chlorophyll maximum layer (ENVO:xxxxxxxx); material: "saline water (ENVO:00002010), including plankton (ENVO:xxxxxxxx)" | depth 65 m
TGTGAATAAAAAATCAGATGATTGTGATTGGGATATTGAAATTCCAAAAAGACATAGAACAACTGCAACTTTTTGTGATAGCTGTTTTTGGAATTGGGAGGGTAATACCCAAGACAAAGAGTGGGTTGGTGCATTAATACAAGATGTTAAATCAAAAGTGCCACATAAATATTTACTACCTTATTTAGAGGTAATATATGAGTGGCATAAGGAGGAAAAATGAAAGTAAATGAGTATAAATTAAACCATAATGTAGAAATAGGTGGAACATATAGATTTAGTGAAGTGATGTTGAAACCAATAGAACTATTAATGGTTTTTGGTAAACCACATATTTCAGATAGCTATAAAACATCAGGAGAATATTTGTTTGAGCATACTGAAACAGGAACTCCTATAACTTTATATGACTGGAAATATACAACTTTATATGATGAAAGTGGTATTAAGCCAGTAGATTTTTGGAAGTTAGATGAGGAAGTGCAGTTTAATATCGGATCAAATAATAGTAATGCTTATGGCTTTGGCGAGTGGTTAAAACTTACCATAGAAAACAGACTAAACGAATTAAATGAGGGGGGAGCATAATACAATGGATTGGGTTAGAGAGTATGAGGAAAAGAGAGAGCAAAAAGCAATGGAACAATCAATGGGAAATAAAGACGAATATGACAGACTAATGTATAGCGAGTGGGATAATTTTTATACCATTGATGATTTTTGTTCTGAAATATATGATAAAATTAAAAGAGAGTTAGAGGCAAAATTATGAGTAAAGAAGTATTGTTTATATTAATAGATGTTTTGGAAAGATTAAAAGATACTAATGATGAAATAACTATTAGTGAAATAAGTAAAGCAATAACACTATTAGAGAAAGAGGAGAAAGAAAATGGGTAAAATGGCAGAACTATATGCACAAAAAGAATTAATTGATCAACTTGAAAACAATGAGGATAAACTGGTAATTGAAATCAAATATGAGGATTGCGAGGAAACAGGTTATAGAAAATATAATTTTCAAGAAATGAGAACTCAATTTAATAAAAAGATGAGAGAGTTAGAAATAGATGTTGCATTAAGATTAGAGGGTTTTGACGAAAAGCAACAAGATTATGCTATGGACAATATGACTTGTGATGAAATAGATGAGGAGAGAGATGATGTATAAAGAAATAGAAAGCGTAGAAAAAGAAATAAAAAATACCATTGAGGAATTAGAAAAAGATTATGGTATGCCTTACGAGGATATGTATAATTGCTATAATAAAAATAATTATGCAATAGATTATCACATAGGAGTTAGCTTTGTAGAGGGTATGGAAAGATCATTAAGAATAATACGAAACAGATTAAAGGAGAGCAGGTGAACGATACACAAATATTGAATTGGTTAATTGAACAATTACAAACATACGAAGTTATGACTTTACAAGACATAACAGATTTATTACTTAAAGTAGAGGAGAAAAGATGACAAATAAATACAACGAGTATGATCCAGTTAAACTCTGGTTATTTTCAGAGGGCAGATCGCAAAGGTGGTTAAGCCAACGATTAGAAGTTCACGAGAATACGATAAACAGGTGGAAACGAACAGGCAAAATACCACATCATTGCAAATTAGCAATTTGTTATGTATGTGGAACTTCTATGCCAGAACTATTTGATGAGGTGCTATAATGAGTAATCCAATAGATAGTTTAATGAAACGATATAATCTTGACGAGGACGATTTTTGGTTTCTTGCAGGAAATAGAATTATATCCTTTGATGGCGTTTCAAAGATTATAGATCTTGAAAATGTTAAATTTGAAATGTCAAACAATCTTGATGTTTCCCCTGCTGTTGCTTTAAAGGTTGTAGCATACATAGAGCCAAATGATCACAATGGATATGATGAAAGAATAGAGGAAACAACCTTTGGAGAGGCAAACGATACAAATTGTCGCAATCAATACTTTTGGGCAATGGCAGAGAAAAGAGGCAAAGCGAGAGCAACCTTAAAACTATTAGGATTGTATGGCAAAAATGCTTTTTACTCTGATGTTGAGGCAGAGGACTTCCAGAAACAATCCCCTACGATTAAGCAAATTGAGGCATTTGTTAAGTTAGAAAAACAAGCAGTAGAGCTTGGGGTTTTAGATGAAAATGCTAAAAAATGGTTAAAGGATAATAAAAATGCTATACGATCTAACTTGCGAGTATATGAGAAAGCAACAGCAAGTTTAGAAAAAGCAATAGGGGGTAAATAGGTGAATAGCGAAATTGAAAGTTCATTAGATTTTGTAACAATAGTGATGTTAGCTATTGCCCTGTTCGTTATTATTGTTCTTGATATACACAAATTATTATTCTTTTTACTGATAGATCTTTTGGGGTAGTCTTGAATAATAGTTTCGTCAAACTATATCGCAAAATACAAGATAATTGGATATGGGAAAATCCATTATATTTGAAATGTTGGTTAGATATGCTGATGAGAGCCAGTATAAAGCAATCATCAGCACTAATCAATGATCAAGTAATCCAAGTTAATCGTGGAGAAATTATATTTTCTCAAAGGATTTTTTGTAAACGAAATGGTATTTCAAGGCAAAAATTGAGAACTTTATTAAAAAAGTTAGAAAAATCAAAGATGATTACTATAAAAACTAACCCACATATAACCCACCTAAACCTTAATAATTATGAACTTTACCATAGTAGCAACCCAAGACTAACCCAGAGCCAACCCACACCTAACCCACACCTAACCCTATTAAAAGAAAGTAATAAAGAAAGAAATAAAGAATTTATATTATTCTGGGAGAGTTATCCTAAAAAGGTAGGAAAGAAAAAAGTGCAGGAGAAGTTTTTAAAAAACAAATACCCTATTGACGATATTCTTAAAGCATTAGAAAGCCACAAGCAATCAGATCAATGGCAAAACCCACAATATATCCCTAATCCAGAAACCTATTTAAACCAAGAGAAATGGAACGATATATTGATTAATAACAAAGATGATGAGATAGTATATATTTATCATTGTAAGAATTGCGACAAGCAAAAGACAACTTCGGAATATAGAGATTTATATGTTTCGTGTTGTGATGAACAAATACAACCAAGAAAGGAATACAAATGAGTAAGATAAATCAATTACCTGTTAATACTTATGGTAAATATAAAATTGATTATGAAATTAATATTGAAGTTTGGTGTGAGAAAAGAATAAATGACAGAGGCGAAACATATCTTTTACCAGACTGGGAAGATTTACAGCAACAATTTGAACATAAATTAAGTGAAGTAGATAATGAAATACAACAAAGGAGTATAGATAATGGATAATGATCTTTATTTACAATTAACACAAGAAAATAGACGACAGACATCAAATTGGAATAGCATTATTGATTTGATTAAAGAAATTCATTTTGAAAAGTATAATCATAAAGAGATAGGAGAAATTATTGATGAGATAGTTTCATCATCTTGGCAACAATATAAAGTATTTGACAAAGGAGAAAAAAATGAAAATGTATAATGTATATTTAAAAAAGTGTTCAGACTTAAATGCTTATGAAGATGAATATATGGCAACAACAAATAACCCTAATAAGTGGATAGACACTTTTAATGATGATAGAGATGATGATGACAGACTACCCAATTCAGAATTTGTAGTAAAAGAAATAAATAAGGTTATATACGAGGAAAAATGAGAGCAAGAATACCACTCATTGAAAAAGTAGTAATGGTATTTCATAAGTTTGGATTTAGAAAAAAACTATCAGCAATAGAGATTGTAGAGGAAATAAAAAAGTTACCAGATTGGAGGCAGAAATGATAGAGTATGAGGACAGACATATCAATAATATGATATTGTTTTTAAGGATAAACAGATTGGCAGAAATGCAATACATAGATAACGAAAAAAACAAATTTTTTGATTATCAGAGTAATAAATGGTTTACGAGGCAAGAGGTTATAACATTAGCATTGGAGAATAAATGGGAAAAAAATTGGACAAAATAACTGGAACAACTTGGAGTATAAAACACGAGGGACATTTAAACCCTAACAATATTATATTCAAAGACGATAAATATAAAGAACTTGTAGAAACACTTAAAAAAGTTGATAATAATTTAGGAAAGAGGACAAGAAATGAAACCAAGTAGTGCGAAAGCAAAAGGCAGAAACTTCCAGAATAAAGTAAGAAAGATGATAATGGATCATCTGGACATCAATGAACACGATATAAAGACAGCAGTAATGGGCGAAAGTGGTATGGATATAAAACTATCGTCAGCAGGTAGAGAGAAATTTCCTTATGCTGTTGAGTGTAAAAAGGTAGAAAAGATTAATATTTGGAAGTGTTTTGAACAATCTTGTGAAAATTCAGAGGACTTAACACCCTTGCTTATATTCTCAAAAAACAATTCCAAAGTATTGGTTTGCTTTGAATTTAAGGATTTATTAGATTTGTTAAGAAAGTAATGGATCAAATATGATTGAAGTAGATGGCTATATATTGGCTTGTCCAAGATGTGATAGTAAAGATTTAATCAAGAAATCACGACAAAAGAATTATGACGGCAGTTATAAACAGAGGTATATGTGCAAAAACTGTGGATCAAGAACTGTTAACCCTACCTTATTAGATAAAGACATTGTTAAGTCAAATGTCCAATTAGCCAAACAAAAACAATCAGCACAAGATATAAATAGAATTGAACGAAAAGGGTTTAGAGAACACGCAAGATATGAAAATGCCATTACGCAATTATTATTTAACATACAAGAGATATTACAAAACCGTTCCTTATCTGAATATAAATTCAAGAAAGTCAAACAAGGAAAGTCTGTTGGCGTTTTGCATATATCTGATACACACTTTAACGAACTTGTTTCCCTACCCCACAATAATTATGATTTCAAGGTTGCTTCAAGGCGTTTAAAACACTTTGTAACAGAGGCAAAAAAATTATTTAAGTGTTATAATATCAACAATGTATTAATCGCTATAACAGGGGATTTAATTAATTCAGATAGACGATTAGATGAAATGTTGAATATGAGTGTTAATCGTTCCAAAGCAATATTTTTGGCAGTAGATCTATTACAACAAATTATACACGACGTTGGAGAGGATTATTCTGTAACAGTTGCTTGTGTAACTGGAAATGAAAGTCGCCTAAAACAAGAGTGGGGTTGGACAGACTTTATGGCAAGTGATAATTACGACTTTGTTATATTTGAAATGCTACGACACTTATTTAAACAAACCAATGTAGAGTTTGTTGTTGATGATCCAAGCGAGGTTGTTGTTAATGTTGCTGGACAAAATTTATTATTATTACACGGAAACGGAAGTTTTACTACCCAACACGAGAAAAGTGTTAATCAAATAAAAGGACGCTATACTGCACAAGGCAAACAGATTGATTTTATTATATCTGGACATATACACTCTGCACGAATAGGAGATACTTATGCAAGATCATCTTCATTGGTAGGAGCAAATGAGTATAGCGAAAAAGGGTTAAATCTTGCAGGACGAGCCAGTCAAAATATTTATATTTTTCACGAGAATAAAAATATAGATGGTATGAAAATAGATTTGCAAAATGTAGGCGAAGTCGGTTATGACATTGATAGCGAACTTGAAAGTTATAATGCGAAAGCGTCCACAAAACTAAAACCAAGAAAAACCGTATTTGAGGTAACAATATGATACTGAAATTATCCAACGAGGAAGCAGAAGTAATGCGTTATATGTTTCGTGATAGTAGAGTTGATAATTTACCACCACAGATTAAACCTGTGGCTTTGGAAATTAGAAAAGCACTACGTCAATCTAAAAAAGTAGATGTGAAACAATATGAACAAATGATAAATGCTATAAATCCTAAATGGAGTAATTGCGAAAACTGTGATGATTAAATTATAAATGAACATCAACGGTTTATGTAAATGGGTTTTTAACCTAATAGTATCTTTGTGCTTAAAATACAAAAACAATGGAGAGGATATGTATTACAATACAACGAGAGAAAAGGAAAAACAATTAAGATTAAACTTTGATAAAGCAAAAAATCAAAAGCAAAAAGTATTAGGTATATTTCAAGCAATGCCTACTGCTTATTATTGTGCTGATGATGTTTTATCTGCTCTTAAACATTTAGAAGCGATTGATCTAAACACCCCTATTACTTCTATCCGTAGAGCAATATCTGATTTAGCCAAAGAGGGTTATTTATTAAAGACAGATAAAAAAGTAATGGGTAACTGGGGTAGATTAACTTATACTTGGAGGTTAAGATAATGTCAAATAAGCCATACGAACACAAAGAAAACAAAGGATCGTTATTTAAGAACGATAAAAAGGAAGAAGAAAAACAACCAGACTTTACTGGACAAGCCAATGTAGATGGAACATTATATAATGTATCTGCTTGGATAAATGAAAGTAAAGCAGGTAAAAAGTATTTCGGTTTGAGTTTTTCTATCCCAAAAAAGAAATCAGAACAATTCAAAGATGACGATTTGCCATTTTGATAATATGGAATATTTAAATCAAAAAAAACTAAAACGTCTTGCAAATAACGATAAAACAAGATTAACCCCTGTTTGCATAAAAACCCTTCACGGAAAAGTAATTACTACTTGCCAGTCTGCTGAATACCTAATTGAAACTCTGTGTGATTGGGGAGTAAGTGAAGTATATATAGCAGGTTATCAAGGGAAAAAACTGTCTGGGCAAGAAATCGTATTGCGTGAAGATGGTTTTTATAGTCCCTAATTTATTGGGGTAACATATTAACTTAAAACTTAATGGCACAAAAAAGGAGTGTCGCAGGTAACCAATCCTGTTTATCCTTATTAGTTATTATATTTTAAGCAAATACAAACGGTTGGCTACTGGTTACCCCATAAAAATACACGAAAAACGATAAATTAATTGATCTGTTTAGGAAAATGCTGAATAACGCATTATTTTGGCTTCTCACGCCATCTTGTCTTATCACGCTTACGATATGCTATCAACCATAGCTTAAATAGAATTTTAAGGTATTTTAGAGAGAAAAATTTTCTATAATTGCTGTTCAATTTCAATGTCCACATTAAACGCATTATAAGCGACTTCACTTATATCTAAACTGTTATTTTTAAGGCGAACTGTAAACCAAGTGTTACCATCATCACTATATTGGAAAGTATTTAATTGTCCTTTGGCATAATCTAATAGTGCAACCAAACGATCTTTATTTGCAGCACTTAAATTATTATATGATAATGTTCTTGAAATTCTTGAATTGCTATGATTAGCTACTGCAAAGGTTGTGCCACCTAACGATTTTCTTGCAACTACGCCATCATATTCTTTTGGTTGCTCGGAAGCAATATTTGGATTTTGGGTTGGGGTATAAGTAGGACTATCATCTTCATAGACAGAAACATTATCGCTGTGTGTTGCTGCTGTTGTTCCATTGACACCCCTAACAACTGTAAGTGTATGTGTGCTAATAGCAGTAATAGTCATTTCTTCACTATCTACTTTTATATTTTGCCCTACTTCAAAATCTGTTCCATCATCAACTACAACTGATGTTGCAGATGTAGATGATATTGCACCATTTAAATCAGATGTGCTATCTGTATCTGGTGTTGTATCTACTCTAAATCTTGCTCTTTCTATCGCCATAATGTTTCTAATTTATAAATTATTAAACTTCTCTCAAAGTTACTTTTAAACTTCCTGCTGTTCTTGTGATACCTGTTACTATAAATTTGCTGTCCGTAAACGTCCCACCAAACATTGGTAAGGCAGATGATACCGTAGAATTAAAGGCACAGAAATCGCCTACTTCCATACCATAAAAATAATTACTACCAACGCCAGAACTTTCTGGATCAATTAAATCAATATTTACTATATATTTAGGAATACCATTTATATATCTATAATAATTTGCAAATCCATCATTTCTATTTCCACTTCCTGTGTTTGTTGCTCCTAACCCACCTATCAGTATATCTAATTTATCTGTTTGGATATTTTCGTTTGTTTTAATGTTATATAAACTTCGTAATGTAGGATCAGTTGAGGTATCTTCTGATGTTTGTTCTTTTATATGTTTGTTGTTGAGTGGATTTCTTTGATATTTAATAATGCGTTTTGTAATTAAACTATCAATAGGTTTTACATTTATGTCCATAGAAGCTATATCTGATAACCCTATTGTGTGTTGCGATGTAACTGTATTTGGTATATAAATATATTGTGGTGCTTCATCGGACGTTCTAAACCTAAAAGCAAAACAACCTTCAAATTGACATTTTTCCAATAACTTTTTAATACTGATTTCACTATTTTTCCAGTATTCTGGTTTCCAAGAACTCCTCAATGTTATTAAATCGTTTGCGTTTCCAGCATTATAATAATTACCACCATTTACGAGGGGATCTGCCATTTCATATACATCTGTTCCGTTGGTATGCGATGCAGCAGTAGTATGATTAACCCCCCTAACAACTGTTAAAGTATTTGAAGATATAGAACTAATTTCCATTTCTTCGTCATCTATCTTTATAATTTGCCCTGCCGATACTTGACTTGCATCTGATACATCTACTCCAGTATCCGTAGCATTTAATGTTTCTGCTAAATTTGCTGTGCTATCTACAAAATAACCAACATTAGAGAAACGGTGTAGTATATCTCTGTGCATATCTACAATGTTAGTTATATTAGCGTCGGTATCCCAACTCTTATAAAATCCATCTCCACCAAAATAAAGTTCTTTTACTGACGTAACAGCAGATTGATGTTCTAATGGATTTGAAGAAGCATCATCAGTCCCTTCATCTATAATTTCAGCAGTAGCTATAATTTGAATATCTTTAATTTTTACAACAGAAGAAGATGTTTCAGCGTTCCACATATTGACGCTATTGAAATAAAACGCTATTTCAAAACTTGCTGGTGCATTTCCATCTGATTTAGAAAAGTCTGAAAGAAAATTCCAAGTGTGATTATATGAACCATTTGCATCTTTTGCGTCATCACTTTCAGTTTCTGGTGTTGCATCTCCGTCAAAAGTTCCAATACATTGAGCAGTTATCTCATAGGAGCTTTGACTGGAAGAACCACTAAATCCATTAGTATAACTTGCTACGTCATAACTAATATAAACTGAATAAGCAGTTATCTTATGATCCTCTTTCGTAGGAGAGAATTTTATCTTGTAATAATCTTGTGCATTTTTATTTGAATTACTTGAAGCAGAAGTAACACGATGAGATATTTGGAAATATGTGTTTGCATCTGCATCTACTGCATTTGCTTCTGGGTATGATCCATCTAATAAAAATGCGTCTGCGTGAACATTATCACTATCTATTGCTTCTGGAGAAGGGTGTGTAATTATTTTAGGACGATACCTGTATGTTCTTTTTAAATTGAGTTCTGATTGTATTACATTTCTATCAGTATCATCTGTTGCTCCCTCATAATCATCATTAGACGATACATTGTTTGTATTGCTTAATTGTTCTATAGGTGCAAATATTGGATAATCGTCTGAATTTCTAAATGCGTCTTTTACTGGATAATGTAAATATTCATTAGTAAAAGATTTATGCACTAAACAGTTATATTTACCGTCTGATAAGCTATCTACTTCTACTGGGTATAATTTTACATCGCTATCAGCATCAATAGGGTTTGTATAAGAACTTGCTGTTGATGCAACGGTTTTTTTAAAGTCCCCATACACAATAGGGTAATAGTTTCCAGAGTTAGATTGATATTGTGGAATTGTTATAAAATCAATGGGTGTTGCTGAAGCTATTGTTATACTTACTTGATGGTTACTTTGGACTTTAACATCTTTTACTCTACCAGTAAATATTTTTAAATAGTCGCCAGAACTGATTGATCCTACTTTAGAATATACAACTACTTTATGATTAAGATAATAGCGAGTTCCATTATAAATCTCTGCTGCTAATTTTGCACTATGGTTAGCGAGAGTGTCATTGTTACAAGTAAGGGTTATATTTCCAGTTTTAGATGTGCCTTTTTCTAAATCAATGTTTTCTCTAATGCTTGGCTTATTAGTAATAAAGCTATGGTATTTTGTATCGCCACTACCAACTTCTTCTGTTCCAAGACGAATATATTGCGTATCAACTGAACCGTCTGTATAAGTATTATTTCTTAATTCAAATAACCAAGATTCTTGAAACCCACTTCCGAGAGCATTTTTATAATTGGTTGTTAATGTTAGAGCCATTAGGCAAGATTTCTTCCCAAGCTATCTTCTAATCTTGGAATTAATGTATCTCTTACAAACTCATCTGTTCCAAGTATATTTCCATTAATATTAACAACTACACCAGATCCAGTTGCTCCACCACCACCAGCATTACCAAGAGGTGTTACTTGCACTCTTTCTCGCCCAGAAGGATTATCCCCTACTACCAACGTTTGTCGTCCTTGTGTAATAAAGTCAGCACCGATTGCTGCTTCCCTTGCTGCTGAAATTTGTTCTTTAAACTGTGCTACTTTCATCATACCAGTAGCTAATACACTAAATGCTTTTGCATAATTTTGAGATTTCCACTCCTCTGTAAACGCTAATAATACATTACCTATAGCCATTGCTTGTCGCATTTGTAATAAAGCAATAGTTACTTTTTTATTTCCTTTGCTAAATGCCATACCAGCAGCTAACATATCATCAAATGCTTTTCTTCCACCTTCGCTTTCTTTTTTAAATTCTACTAAATTGTCTGTAATTCTTTCCAATGGACTTTTTTCTTGTTCTACTGCAATACCAGTAGCTTCCATATATTCAAGGATTGCATTTTTAAGAATTTGTAATTGATCAAGTGCTATAGCATTTTCAGAAAAATCAACACCATCGACAGTAAATATTTTATTTAAAATATCTGCAAATGGATTAATGTCCTCTGTTAAAAATGTAAAACCCTTATTCCAGTCAAAAGCACTTGATTTACCCCCCAACGCTACTATATCTGGAGTTAATACCATCTCATTTATTATATTTGAAAATGAGTCGTTAAATTTATTTTCTATTTCTTTAATTTCTGCAGGAGTAAGGTTGTCATCATCTAAAGCATTTGTAAAGATATGTCTTAATGCTTTCATTTTAATATCCTGTGGGACTTCCAACATATCTAACATACCTTGAAAATCAACTCCACCAGTATCTATTCCTTCTCCCAACCAACCTAAAGCACCACTCTTTCCTAATATTTCTTCAACATTTCCTAATTCTGATAAACCTGTAATTAATTCACTTAAAACGTCTGGAGCTTCTTTTTGCAGCTCTCTTATCTTATCATTAGTTTCTTGTAAAAATTTATTAGGATTATCTCTAATTGACTCTCCAAACTCTATAACACTATTTTGATTTTCTTTGCTAAACCACTTTTGTAATTCTAAATCATCTGAAGCAAACCCTATTTCTTTCATTATTGATAATACTTTCTTATCAAGAATATCTGCTAAATAAATAGAATCTGCAGCAGCATTACGAGCATCTGTTGATAATACAGAAAAAATTTCGTTCATACGACTTTCGTCTGTTTCATTTATATTTTCAACAACATCTGAAATTGAATCTGCAATACCTTTAAAATAAGGTGCAAGTTTTCCACCACCACCTTCTAAAAAATCCCCCCAAGACGATGACAGTCTGTTTATAGCAACAGATGTTGAATCAAGATTTTCTGCTGTGCCACCAAACTGGATTTCTAATTCATTTAATATAATTCTTTGAGCTTTTGCAATTTGATTAGTTTCTGCAAAATTTTTAATCATTTTCTTTTGTGTATCATCGAATTGAATACCAACCCTACTTAATGCAGAAACTCCTATTCTTGGATCATTTAATGCTTTACCTACCTGTATAGCTGACTGTTTTAAATCTTGTCCCATTGCCACAGATACATCAAGAATTGCTTTAGTTGCATCTTTAAAAATATCACCTTTAATCTGTGTAAATGTAAGCAATATTCCCTGCATAGATAGTATTGTTTCATCTCCAATACCTGTTAATTTTTGTAGTCGTGAAGCAAGTCCCTTCAATTCTCTCGATGAAATTCCTGCTGCAAACCCAGTAGATCTCAAAGTTTGATTTAATTTTGCAATAGCTACTTGTTGCTCTTGATATTTCCTTACAGCAGCACCAAGTGTTTTATTAAGAGCATTTACAGCAAATGTCCAAACAAGCAACTGACTTCTAACAGTAGCCAAACTAAAGCGAAGTTTACCAGAAGATTTTGTTAATCTCGTAAAACCTGTCGTAAGTCTATCAGTCCATTTCTTGGATTTTTTTTGTTCTTTATTAAGTTTCTTTGTCGCTTCTTCAAGTTTTTTTTGAGCATTAGCAGCAGTAGTAAACGCTTTAGCTAACTCTTTATCTCCAGTTGCTTCAAACCGAATTTGAACTTTTAAATCTGTATTTGACATTATTCTCTATTTTTTTATATTGTGTGATTGGATATAATTTAACATCTTTTCTATAATATTGCACTTATCAATCCATTTTTTTGGGTGTTTTCCAAAAAACCCATCATAAGGTGGAACTCCCATCTGTTTACAATACAAATATCTTTGTATATCTCTTTGGTATTTATTGTCTAAAAAATGATTAGGACAAGTGAAAAATGGGATATGCGATTTAATTGTTTGATGTAATGAAAACTTCTTTTTATTGGACGCATTATGTTCTTTTAATTCTTCTTTCAATAAATCAATAACATACCAAATATCGTCCATAGATTCAAAGGTGTGAGTGCTGTTATTTTTCTTTAGAGGTAACTTTGCTTCATAGGGAAAAGAACAATGCTGACAACCCTCACACCAACGATCTATTGTTATGTTTAATTCAAGTGAGAGGGTTTCTATTCCCCCAAGCTATTATGCTCCTGAATAGCACTTTGCAATTCTGCTCTATCTTCAAGAGATAAAGATTTTATAAATTTATCATCTACTCCTTCTACGCCATTTCTAATCCACATCGTGCTTAATGAAAATTGATTTTTTAAAACCATTTCTCCATCTCTGTTTTCAAATTGGATTGAATCCATACATTTGTCAAATTCATCTACGGACATTTCTTTTAGCGTAGCTTTCTTACCACTCTTGAGTGTTACGGTTTTTTTAGCCATTATTTCTCCTTGTTATTTATGCTTGAACATTTAATGATAGTATATTACCAGATGTAGAAGCAACTGCCTTATGACTTACTGATAAGAACATTGCATCTTCTTCTGAAAAACTAACATCGGTAATAATACAGGTAGGTAATGAAATATCTAAAGCTGGTGTTGTATCTTGTGCTGTCAATGTATTTGCGATTGTGCTTGTTGACTGTGTTTCAAAAGTTCGCATTAATTGATCTGTATCAGCATCATATTTAACAACTGCATCAAAAGTAACTGATGCTTCTGGAATAGCTCTATGAATTTGTTGGAAGTTTCCATTTTCGTCATAGCCACTAAATACAGCATCATTTTCTATTGTTAAGCTAAATGATTTTAATACTGGATCAGCAATACCTGCAATCACGGTTGTTGCACCAGAGGTATTAGAATCTCCATAATCTACCATAGAATAATTAGAATTGAAGTGTGTTGTGCCTGTAGGATCAATATCTGTATCGTTCAACACAGGAACACAACCTGTTTTAAATGTTCCAGACACTTTAAATCTACCAGATTCATCTGCAATATCTGCACTAATCGTTAGTGAAGTTAATACACACCCCTTGAAATACATTTGTTCATTTCCTTCAGGTGTAGTTAAATGAACTGCAAATGTTTTTGTGTTATCTGAAACACTATCTCCATAGCTTAAATCTATTCCTGCATAATTATATGCAATAGTAAAGGTTTGATCGCCAGAAGCATCTGCAACTCCAGTAATATTTGAAATTAACATTGGTAGCGTAGTGTTGTCTGCAACACCAGAAAAGTTAATTTCTTTAACTGTTAATTTGTTAGAAAGGAACATATCAACTGCTTTTAAAGTTCTTCCTGCTCCGTGTCTTACATCTAAAACTTGATTTGGATTCAATGAAGGCATTTCGATTGAATCAATATTTATAAATTTATAATCGGCATCTGTGGATTCCCCACCACCAATACCATCTTTTTCAGCAGCAAACGCTAACTGAAACTGTTTCGGACTAAATCCTTCTGCTAAATCTGCCATTTTACTTTCCCTCTACTTTAACTTTTTTAACTTTTTCAATTTTTTGATCTTTAATTTCACGCAAATATTGTTTGGCATTTTCAGGAACTGCATCTAATTCTACTTCTTTTCCCTTGTTTAATTTAACCCAATTAACGGTATCTAAACCACAATAATCTACGCTTCTTGGCATTTTATCTTCTTTTAATTTGTATTTTTTAGCCATAATTAATTACTAACAATATAAAAAGAACCATTAGAAGTTACAAAGTATTTTTCATTAGAGGTAAGAAATCTTCCAAAGGATTGATATACTTCTTCATAGAGAACAGGTAGCGTAATTCTTGAGGTAATAATATTGCTAAAATCTCCCTCGTCAACATTGTGTTCTACGTCTGGTTGTCCAGCAAAAAAATAAGGATTACTACTCCCCCCAACTCTATTATCCAATAACACGGTTTCTATGCGTGTTATATCTCGATACATTTGATCTAATGCTTTTTCGTCATCTCTATTTGTTCTCATAGAATAAGTCATCTCTATATTGTATAAATTAAGAAATGATCCACGTCTTTTCTCCTGCAAGGATTGAGAGGTAGGAAATATGCGTAATGATTTTGTTCCTACGTCTTTAAATTGACTATCAAAATAAATAGGTAATGCACCCTTAAACTCTGTGCGAAGTTTATCTCTTAACGGTGTTAAGATTTTATCATAAGTTATATTATTGTGTGAAATTGCCATTATCGTATATTATTTATCTGAATATTAAATATTGCTTTTCTAAATCCATTAAACTCATCTGAATCTTCGTATGTAATTCCTTGAACTGAAAAATTATACTCTGAAGCAGAAGGTTCTGATAGACTATAAAATATTTCTTCAATTCTTGATACTTGATTGAAAAAATGTTTTACAGTTATATCGTTTCTCTTTCTATCGTAATAATAATAATCTAACTGCAAAAAAAAGCTATTCGGTATTACAGCATACATAGAATTATCTGATTCAGAATTTAATCCAGTAATTGTTAAAAAATTATTACCACGATATTTAAAATTTGGTGTTCTAAAAATAGGAAGTGCATTAGCAAACTCTCCTCTAATAGCATCTTGTAAATTTTCTTCTACATTTACCTTCCACGCATTAGTAAAGGAAGTAGCCACGATTATACCTTATAGAATTGCTTAAAGTCTTTTCTTGTAGCTTTAACTGATCGCATAGCAGGGTTATCAGTATCTTCATACCTGCCCATTACTTCTACTTCCCACTCATCGTCAGCAGTAGCAGTAGTTCCATCAGCAGAACCTTGAAAACGAATTTGTAATCCCCCTGCAAGTGTTTGATAATCCCCATTAACAACTTCGGTAGATAAAGATAAATTATTTTTTAATCCATCACTATCTTTTGTATAAACAGAATACTTTGCAGTTCCAATAGCACCACCAGTTGTAATGATGACTTTAATTCTATCGTAACTGCCGTGATACTCTCCTCTTGTATCTACAATATTTAGACTTCCACTCACAGAAATTTTCCTCACTATTCCTTTTGAAGCATCTCCTGTGTTTTGAAACGTGAGTTTAGCTTGTCCACTATTCAAGTCTGCTATATGCATTTGAGCTTCTTCTAAAAACGCTTCTGCTATTTCACTTGTTGGATCTTTGCCTTTAACCAGGAAGTATGCTGCAACGAGGGAAGTCAATCGTCTAATTAAATAATCGTATGTTCCGTCTTTTAATAAAAATTGTTCTCTTGGTAGAGTTGCATCTAATTTAGAATCAACATAATTACTTGCATCTTTCATAATGCGAGTTCTTAATGTAGCAAAATCTTCTCCTGCTTCCATTAATAAGTCTGCTGGATCAGAAGCATCGTTATAATAATAAACTGCATCAGCAGCACTATCATAATACCACTCTCCGTTTGCATCAACATCTGTTTTAGCTGATTGAGCTGATCCTAAATCTTCTCCATCTACAAACAATAATGTTACTAATCCTGCATCGTGTGCAACGTATCTGCTACCAGAATCTACTTTCCACCCATAAATAGGTTTCTTTGTATCGTATTCATCTAAATTCGGAAAAACGTCTTTTAAATCTCGTGCTGTTATATAAGTGGGCATCTATTCTCCTAAAGCTCTTTTAAACCAACCATACCAAAATTTTTTCTGTTCTGGCTTATCAGAAATTACTTTAGAATAGAATAAAATTCTATAAGAAATAAATCTATCTTCTTCTAATTTAGCAGCAGCAGAGATAGTCTTTGCTCCAATAACACCATCTTCCTCTATTTTAAAGAAGTTTTTATCATTACACGCTTGTTGTAATATCTTAACTGCTCGTCTTTGTCCAGTATTCACTACGGTATCAAAGTAAGGATATTGTAAGTGTTTTGGTAATTTCTCTGCTTTGGAAGGAATCCAATAGTCATCGTAATAAATGTCGATAGCTTCTTGTTTTGATAAATTCTCTATATCTAAATTAGGATAAAATCGTTTGGTAATACCATATTTGGTTTCTCCACCAAGATCATCTTTATCGTTGACGTATCCCCCCTCGTGTTCGAGGACTTTATAGATAATTTTATTAAAGCTCATTATGCTGACTTCTTGACTTTTTCGAACGTTCTCATACCAGCCATACCGAGCATACCCATAAGAACTGTAGTCATTGTTCCCATATCGAACTGTGGTAATTCTATTTCTATCCCCTTCGCTGAAAGAATAAAGAGTAGAAACGGCTGCAATACAAAGTGGTATGCAAACGCACACGATAAAACCCAACCGAGAAAAGGACGCCATCTTACAAGCAGTCCTGTTTGTCCAGCTTCAACTTTATTAACTTCAAGTTGTGCTTTGTTAATCTCTGCCAACATTTCTGCTTTCTCTGCTTTATCAAGTGTAAAATCATCAACGCGATCTGCAACTTTATCAATAATGTTTGCTACTACATTTAATTTAGACATTAGGCATCTTTTTCTTCCTCTTTAAATGAATTGTTTAACTCTACTGAAAATGAGTTTTTAGCAGCTTGTAGTTGCTGTGCTTGAAAATTTAAATTCATTAGTTTGCCGTCTATATCTCTAATATGTCCGACTAACAATGATTGTTTCTCATCTAAATCTGAAAATGGAATTTCTTTTCCATCTTCTAATACTAATCTTGCTTCTTGATTTTCTTCTTTTTTAGGCATTATATCTCCTTATTAATATATTAACCAATTAAAACCCATTTTTGATTCGTATGATTGAACATCATACATATTCAAATAACGAGTTTCCACGAATATACCGAACTTTGAATTTAATTTCCAACCAAAAACTAATCCCATATCGTAATCTATTTTATTATCTACCACATCATAATTAAAGGAATAATCACTCATACCTTCGTTAAATGGATAAACCGTAGTCCACAAATGAAACCAGTTGTTGTCTGTATATTTATAATAATCTACTCCAACAGATAAAGATAGTTCGTTTTGATACCCTAAATCTTTTGCGTATTCTTCATTATATTCTGTTACAATCTGTCCGTAGATTTGTTTATAAAACTGTTCGTCAGTAGTAGCAACTAAATTTCCTTC
>CEOR01043662.1_pt1 | contig 17660 bp, 18 predicted proteins | sample 530661 | NCBI WGS metagenome assembly CEOR01 (sample SAMEA2620836, study PRJEB7988) | marine metagenome | biome: marine biome (ENVO:00000447); feature: deep chlorophyll maximum layer (ENVO:xxxxxxxx); material: "saline water (ENVO:00002010), including plankton (ENVO:xxxxxxxx)" | depth 65 m
TAATCTTGAAACTCAGCTAAATTAACCGACTGAGAAGCTGCACCCTGTACTATTATACCCTCTTGTGTAGACTGCTTGCTAGTAACATGTAGTTGAGCACTAGGCTCTAAGTTGCCCAGACCAACACGCCCATAATTTGATGGGGTATCAATAAATATACCAAACTTATCGGCGTGCAAACCTTTTGTCGTGATAAGCATAGGAATATCGCCATCAGCTCTGTCTGAGTGACCAGAGAACAAAACGCCAGTCGCCTGAGTGTTGTCGTGGCTTATTTGTAGCCCTATTTTTTTAGTTGAGTCGCTAAGGCTAGCATTACTAGCAACGTCAATACTGGCCGATCTATTGGCTGTAGTTGTTGGGAAAATATGAACTTCTGCTTCCGATATTCCCTCTGGGCTAGATTCGTTTGACAAAGCTATTTTGAGCGATGGATCAGCGGCATTTGTTCCGTATGTTGCTAGTGTGACTCTATTTTTTGAACTATCCGAATCGTAAAGCTGAACTTCCGGAGTGCTTCCATTTATTTCAAGTATATCTCCAGTAAAGTTATACCGAAGATTTGAAGAGTGATCAAGAACACCATCAGAACCGTAATAAGGAACTCCCGAAACACTACCCCCAGTGATAACGCCAGAAGAATAATTTGCTATACCAGAGACAGCAACTATGTCGGTTTCGTTAGCAATGGCCTGACCAGAGGCGTAGTTTGCAATTCCTGATGTGGCGATGATGTCTGTTTCGTTGTCTATTGCTTGTCCCGATGCATAATTAGCAATTCCAGAAACAGCAACAATATCAGTTTCATTTGCTATAGCCTGACCTGACGCATAATTGGCAATACCGGAGGTAGCCACAATGTCGGTTTCATTGGCGATAGCCTGACCGGATGCGTAGTTAGCGATGCCCGAAACAGCTACTATATCTGTCTCATTCTCAATAGCTTGACCGCTAGCATAGTTCGCAATTCCAGAAGTCGCCACAATATCGGTTTCATTTGTAATAGCTAACCCGCTGGCATAATTAGCTATTCCTGATGTGGCTACGATATCTATTTGGTTCTGTATCGCTTGACCAGAAGCATATGCAACATTAGACTCGTTCGTTATAGCAAGACCTGACGCATAGTTAGCAATGCCCGACACAGCCACAATATCAATTTCATTTTCTATTGCTTGTCCAGAAGCATATGCTACATTCGCCTCGTTTGTAATGGCTAGTCCAGAAGCGTAGTTTGCAATTCCAGAAACAGCGACAATATCGGTCTCGTTTGCAATCGCCTGACCGCTCGCATAATTAGCAATACCCGAAACGGCATTTATGTTTTCATGCTTTCCTATTTCATAGAATGTAGTTCCATCTTCAGTAAACTCCCATTTGTCACTAGCTTCGTTCCACCTTATCAAGGTGTTTGCTGAAGAGCCACGCTCAACCTCAACGCCAGCATTAAGAGTGGGTGTTCCTGTTACGTTTTTGTTTAGCAGAATGATGTTGTCTTCTACTTCCAGTTTTTCAACATCAATAATAACCTCTGCACCGTTGACGGTCAAATTGCCATCAATAACCACGCCTGAAACAAATGTGACACTACCATCTGAAGCGATGGTCATTGCATTAGTCTTGGAAGCAGAGCCGACTCTACCGCCGTCTGAAACTATGAGGTTGTTTACTGTAACATTGTTTGTCGTTGTGGCACCCCTGTCAGTAACCTTTTGTAGGTTGCTGGCATCAACCTGTCCAGAAGCATAAATTGAGACTAACTCATTTTCTATGGCTAATCCACTAGCATAAGTAGCAACCCCAGAGACATAATTTATACTGGTTACATTTCCAGAAATGTTTGACTGGTTTGAAATAGCCTGTCCACTGGCATATGTAGCGACACCAGAAACGTAGTTTATGCTGCTGACATTGGTTGCTATATTGCTTGTGTTTGTAGATATGTTAGAGGTGTTCGTTGAAATATTAGAGGTGTTTGTTGATATGTTGCTAGTATTGGTAGATATGTTAGACACATTGGTAGCAATATCGGCTTTATTAGTGTTCGCTTGTCCAGAAGCGTAGTTTGCGATCCCAGACACAGCGACTATATCTACCTCGTTTTCTATAGACTGTCCAGAAGCGTAATTCGCTATCCCAGACACCGCAACAATATCTGTCTCATTAGCAATAGCTTGGCCGGAAGCATAATTTACTCTACCCTCGTTTGTAATTGCTAAACCAGAAGCGTAGGCAGCAATACCAGACGTTGCCACAATATCCGTCTCGTTTGCTATGGCTTGACCACTAGCATAATTTGCTATGCCAGAAACCGCAACTATGTCAATCTCATTAGCAATGGCTTGTCCACTAGAATAGGCAGCCACTCCGGAAACATAGCTAACACCCACCGCTTCTCCAGAGGCATACTCCGCAACGCCAGAGACATAAGCTAGATTGGTCTGGTTAGAGATTGCTTGACCAGAGGCATAGCTCGACACCCCAGATGTGTATGTGTCGTCATAAGCTGCAATAGCAGCACCATTAAAGTAAAGAGTTCCATCAATGTTATAAAAAGCATTGCCAGTAACCGCTGGTTGTTGTGAGGGAATAATAAGCCCTTGACGAAAGTTACCAGTCCCAAAGACATCTAAAGCGTGTTCCGGATCTATGTTTGTAGATCCAAAAGAAGCATAGTTTCCGTGAGCACCAACTTTCAAAACGCCAGAAGCAGAAACCGAAAGAGTAGGAAGACCAGATAAATCAGATACGCTAAAAATAGTACCGCTAGACAGATTGTCAGCGATTGTCAGCAGGTCTCCTTCCTGACCCCTAAAAACTAATGACGTACCGGAAGCGTGAGATCTATCATAATTTGATATAACATCTAAATTTATAGAAGTATCATTAACTCCAGAACCACGAAATAATATTTGTGGCTCTCCACTTCCCGGTGTTATTAAGATATCTTGTGTCATTAATTTTTCTCCAGTTACTACAATCCAAATCTAGTTTTGATTGCTGTATAGTTTGTGTACATTTCTTTGGTGGATAGAGCCTTCCTATAAACATGACAACAAGCCACACTACCTAAGAAGGGTGCAACGCCACCATATCTAGCCCCAACAAACAAACCATTATTGCCGAAGTTATTTGTGTTGTCTGATCTCCAGTTAGGGCTATGTGCCTGACTAGCGAGTTGCTGTACAGAATTTACATACAGTTTACATCTTGTTGATATTGGACTATCTGGCGATCTGTCATACACCAAGCATATATATTTCCACTGTTGGTCGCTCAAGATGGATTTAGAAAAAGCAACGATGTTTCTGCCTTTATTTCCTTTGGTTCCCACCATGATGTCTTTTGAGTAACCAAAGATAGAGTCTTGATAACTACAAAAGAACCCATCTGTATTAGATCCGTAATTTGTAGAAAACTCTGCAATCATTTGTGCGTTTGTTGAGCTTCCAGCCTTTATCATAAGCCCAACAGTAACGGCCCTCGTGTCGGATAAGTCTATTTTGTTACAAGCTATATAGTCGTCTAAACCATCTAAATTAAAATAACCTCTATTATCTGATACAAACGAAACAGTATTAACAAGCTCTGCATCTACACCAGAAGCCAAACCATGAATAACTGATCCAGAACCAACATAAGAACTCTTGGAAGCGGCGTCAAAAGCAAACTCCAGATTGTCTGTGGATATAGACGGTCCCCTAAGTATATTATGGCTCATTCCGTTCCACCTCCAACTTCGCTACATCTTTTCTTTCTGCAAAAATAGTGTAGTGGGCCATGATGTCTCTATCGCTTTTTATGATGACTTGGGTGGAATCGTGTGATTCTACATAGAGATTTGGTTGAGGGTAGCTTTGTGCTGTTAAATTCACGGTAATCGTATCTTTGTCAACTAGGTCGGGCCAGTAATCTGGCAACTCTATCTTATTGCCGCTAGTTATACCTCTGACATATACGCCATTTTCCGGACCTTCTAAAGACCCGTACTGTAGCTTCATACCGCTTTTACTAGGGTGATCAATGAGAAACGATTTGGTTGTCGCCGTAAATGCACCGTTAACTTCTAAGTTTATAAAGTGGCCACTGCCACCATGAACATTGAACTCGCGATCAACCAGAGTCAAACCGCTACCGGCTGTATAGGCTTGACCTATCTTAACATCGCCCCAATACAAAGATCCCCCAGAAGGTTTCAGGACATCGTTAGTGCCGCTAAAACTTATTCCAGAAGAGGCAACAGTGTTAAAGTCAGTATTAAGATATACAGCATTGTTTGCGGGCTGGGTTATAGAGACTATTCCACTTCCGCCAAGATTTATCTTTGCTCCATTGTTAGAGCTACTAAAAACAGAGTCTCTATCAAGGTTGTCAGATCCGTAAGTACCTATGCCTACCTCAAACTTATCATTTTCCTCTATGACGTAAAAGGTAGTGTCACCACTAGACAAAACGTCGCTAAAGCTCTGAAAGCCATTTACAGTACTGGTAAAGCTAATACCCCCAGTACCGGAGGTAGATGTGGTTTGTTTAACCCTGTCTGCTATCTTAAAAGGCATCTAGAAGTTTCCTATACATGTCTAATTAGGATCGTTAATAGTCGGCGGCGTAGGTGTTGGAACTGCTTCCTTCTCCTTTTTAAGTTCGTATGCGGTAGTGTTATTGATAAGAAAGTCCCTAGTCATTCTATTTGCAAATTGATTTTTCGTTTCTGGGTTTGCAATAGTCTTTGGATTGTGTATAGGATCGGCTGGTTGGTCGGAATTGAAGTCTGGATTACTAACTTGAGACTGGTAGTTGTAGTTCGCACACATAGCGTCTACAACTCTCGGCACGTCAGCATCTGCTATACTAACACAAAAGTCTGCCATTTTTATCTCCTTAAATTATAAGATATTACTTTGTTAATATTAACTGAGTGATCCTGCAACCTGTTTATTTCCAAATCAAAATCATTCAGGGTGTTAATTTTGAGGGGAAAAGATAAATATTCTTGTATTGTGTTAAATTCCAGAGAAAAATCCGTAATCGTATTTATTCTGATTGGACGTTTTAGGGTGCTGGCATTCAGCGGAAAGATAACAAACCTACCGGGGGACACGGTAACTTGTGTTCCACCTACCTCGGCAAACGAAGTTTCTGAAAATGAGCTGGCACCAAACGACATATCTATCTCCTCAAAATATATACACAATATAGAAAAAAAGCCGCCCCTTTCGGAGCGGCTTTCTCGTCATCGGATTGCTCTTTCTTAGAAAGAACCAGCGATAACACGTCGGTTGTCAAGAACACCGAACCCAACTTCTGCCCAGCCGTAGTAGCCTTGTCGCTGATGTCTGTGAAGAGCTTCGTCTTCAAAGATCTCAACTTCTTTCTTGACAGGCATAACAAAGCTGTCGTTGGCTCCCTGATCAAGGCCAATGACAAGCTCAACGTCTGAACCTTCAAGAGAACCACCCAAATCACTAGTGAAGTAAGTTTGGTACTCTTGGTTGTCGCCAAACTCAAAGATGTCGTGCAAGTTGACACCAAAGATTCTGGTGAGAGGGCCACCATCATCAGCAGCGGTGTAAATTTCACGTCGTGAAACTTCATCAAGCTGATCAACACCCCAGTTGCGGATGTCTTCAATGGCTTCTGGCGACAGATAAAGGTCTGTCAAACGACCCGGAGCAGTAACACTGTTACCACCACCGTTACGACGCATAACAGTCTTCATAAGGCTGACCAAACGTTTAGTAAACTGGCCAGCAGCAGCATCGCTATCGTAAACCAAAATGTTTCGGTCTACAGCAGCGGCCAAAAGTGTGTGCCAACCGTCATCGTTGATTTTCTTCACGAATGAAGATTCAAGAACCTGCATAGCTCTTGCAACAACGTTCCAGTTAGCTTCACGGGCATACTTAAGCAAGAAGTCAATCGAGCTTGTGATGCCGTAAGTGTTGATCATGATGTAATCACCTTCTACGTGACGTTCTGGGATACGTCCGTTTCCGGGATTAGTGAAAGCAACATGATCAGTTTCAGTTCCGGGTGCTAAGAGATCCAATGGAAACTCTGGGCTTGCTCCCGGCTCAAGAGGCATAGCCTCAAAGATATTAGTAACAATATCACCAAACAAAACACCCTTACGCAAAGGAAGTTCGAGAGCTTTTGCAATTTCTCTCTGTGCTTGAATAGCGATTGCTTTATCAGAATCACCAGAACGCTTGAGAAGCTCGATGAATTCTGGAGTAGGTCTTTCTTTCGTAGACATTATTCTCTTCTCCTTTTCTATGGGTTATACGTTGGTGTTAGGAAGGTCGATGTAAACTTTAGCATAGCCATCTTGATCTACATCAGACAAGAATCGGCCAACAACAAGACCAGCAGTCGAGCTGTCGTCGCTAATGATATCTGAAGCAGCGATATTACCGCTGTGTCCGAGATAGGCTAGATCGCCACCGTTAGGATCAGTTCCTTCCAAACTGTTAGTTACAACGAAACCCTTTTGGAGCAAAGTAACTTTGCCACCCTTCTGAACTTCGTCTTTGTGTTGGTTCAAGTGCTGACGAGTCAAGTCAATATTGACCATATCGTTCAACAAAAGACCTACAGGTACTTTCCCCGAAGGGTCAGCAGCATAAGTGACAAGGGCTTTACCATTGTCCATTGAAGCACCGGAGCCAGCCGTGCTTTGTGTTGCAACACCACCTCTAGTGGCAACTTCGTTCATGAAGAACGAGATGTCAGTTTGAAGCGTGCTTCTATCAGATTTAAGAGCCATTATGAATTCTCCTTTAGCTTAAGATTTGTTGTTGGTTTTTAAAACAGAACCGAGCCATTCACTAGCGACTGCTCGCAGGCTTTCAGCAGGATCTCCTTCACCCATAGCTTCAGCTACAGCTACTTCGGATGGTTCTTCTACCGATTCCAAAACTTCCTCGCTTGCTTCAGCGGTATCAACCTCTTCTTCAAGCTCGGCCTTCTTCTTCATAACAGCCTTTTCTTCTTTTGGTGCGGCCTTTTCCTTTTCTTCTTCTTCTTTTTCGTCTCCATGCTTGTCTGCCTTCTTTTTCATGACGGCGACAACCTTGTCGAAAGTTTCTTCATCAAGATGTGCAAACTCTTCGACGGTAGCAAGAGCTTCTTCAGCATCAAATCCAGCTTCTTCAAGCTGTGCTTTTCGCTTCATCATAGCTTCTTTTTCTTTCATCTTTCTGAGCTGTTCCATCTTGTCTTTTACGTCTTCGTCTTTTGCTGCCAGAGCTTCCTGAGCTTCAGTAAGTTCAGTTTCTTTAGCGGCAAGAGCTTCTTCCTTTTCAGAAATAGAAGACGCCTGTTCTGCGATTGTAGCTTCAAGAGCCTGAATTTTTTCTTCAAATTCAGCCTTTTGTTCTGCGACAACCTTTTCTTTTAGAGCTTCATTAGCAGCTTTAGCTTCTGCTAACTCAGCACGCAAGTCGTTGACTTGCATTTCGTAGTTATCGGACATACTATTGTTCTCCTCTATTGAAGATATTGTTAAAACTTGTGCCTGTGATTCATCAAATAAATCATTTCCTTCCAAAATTACACTTCTTGGGTTTGCAGGTTTTGAAACTAAGCCTTTACCAGAGAACGATAAGTTTCTTAACAATCTGCCTACCCTGTAATCTTCGTAAATTCCGTCTCCTCCGTAGGATCTTAAGTGTTTCGTTAGAAAAGCAGATGCTTCATTTCTTTTAATAACTTTAGTTTCACCGTTCTCTTTTGCCAAAGCGTAATCAAAGCTTGGAAAAAGACACTCCATCGAAACAAACCACTTTCCGTCTTCTATCTCGGATACTATTTTGTGCATCCGCTCTCGTTGTTCTGGATCAGACCATTCTGTATACACGACGGCAGAGGTGAGTATGTTGAACTCGCTAGGAACTTCAGATTCTTCTGCGATTCCATTTCCGTCAAAGTCTACAACCTCATTAGCGGTTATATGGCCAATGATATCCTTTTCGTTATGCATGAAGTTAAAGGGTTTATCCTCTGGAGTGTTTCTTGCTTCCCATAATTCTTTGGGGTCAAAAACATCATCGTTTTTATTCCACCCTGTACTCACTAAAATTGATTTGATATAGTATAAATCTATTTGGTCTTTATTTTCTGCCAGTGCTAGCTCGTCGCCATCTTTAGCCGACGCAATCATACGTTGAAGCTTCTCCACAGCTTCTTCTGAAGGTGCGGTATCGGCTTCAGCCAGAGCACAGCAGGCTATGGTATTATTGGACTTAATTAAGTCTGCTATACCATCTTTTATTTCATGTTCATATACTTTCATAGAAAATACTCCTCCGTAGAAACTATTACACAAAAAATATCAAGTCTTGGCTAAACTTCGTTAAAAACGCAGAGTTGAGAATATACTGACGCATATATTTGTCTTAGCTCAGACATAGACGGGTTTCTTTTGTTAACCTGTGAAAAGGATGCGACACTAGAATCTACCAAGGAATTGAAGGACTTGCTAGGTTTGGTTTGTTGTTCAACTATCTCTTTTACTAACTCAGGAGTTATATCTACAAAAGGTTTCATACCGGTAAGTATGCATAGCTTTAAATACTCTAGTTGAGTTGTCTCCGCCTTACTTAATGCTCTTGCGTCTTTCTTTTTAAAATGTGAACAAGCCATCGGAGTCATGATGTCAGATATTTTTGACTGAGCACTAATTGCCCACAGCATAGCACTTGTAGCCTCTCCACTTCTTGGTAGAACCCGTTTCTGTTTTCTGGGTTCTACATCTCTTGAAAAAGGAGGTCTTCCGGGTTCTTCAACTCTTTCCTCTTCTTTTTCTACTTCTTGCTCGACCTCGTTATTGGGTTCTTCTTTTGGAGGGTCTACAGGTTCTTCTTCTGGGACGTGTGGGATGTCCAGCCTATCAAAGTATTCTTCCGTATCGACTTTATCTTTGGTTAAACCTATCTTAACCACATCTTCCCTGTGTTGAGGATTATGATAAGGGCCAGCCTTCTTTGGAGCAGCAGAATCGTTCATTCTCTCTCTTTCTTCTCTCCTGACTCTAACACGCTCGATGTTAGGTATTTCTCTGAATCTTTCAAGAAGCGTTTCTTGCGAAATTATATCTCTATCAGCAAGCTGGATGAGAAGATTCTTTTGTGCCGCTTCGTCTGAGAGGACTATAGAATCAAAGTGTATTTCGGCAGGTAGTCTAAAACCCATAGCTCTTCTGACATATTCAATCTCTTGTCGCCAGAACTTAGCTAAAACTTCTCGACCGTACTCCAGCCTTTCTATTAGGGTTTTTAGCGACACGTAGTTATTGGTGTATCCTCCACTAGCACCTGACGCACCGGTCAAGGTTGGGGGAATACCTAGACCAGCGTAAATACTTGTGAGTACAGGCTGATATTTTTCTGATCCCAAGAACTTATAGACCTGAGATTGGCTTTCTGTAAAGCTTAACTCTGGACCCCAAACTAAATCCATAGTTCCACCACCGACATTGCTAGCCAGAATATCTCTAACTTTATTCAAGCCAGCCTTAGTGGGCACGATTTTTTGGTCAAAGTCACCAAGAGTCCAAAGTCTAACACTTGAGATAGCACCATCTAAGGCCGCCAAGTCCGCAAGCTTCATTTTCTCCAACATGCTAATGTCGTCTAGGATAGCATATATCATCGGATTTGCCCAAAGCAACCAATCATCTTTTTTATAGTGATAAAAGAAGGTGCTCGATGGATCTAGTGGTATCTTTCTGTCACCACCTTCAACACGTCTTTGTATGTCAGAAGGAAGACTTTTAAAAGCGTTTTTATTGTTTTGTGAACTCTTGAGTAAAGACTGGTAGGTGTGCTTTGAGATGTTAAGCACAAATTCTGGTTTGCCAACCGCAAACATTCCGGGATCTTTAATATCAACCGCTAGAGGATTAAGGAAGTCGTAAATCCAAGGAACTTCTCTTCTTTTTACAGGAACTTGTTCTATATCAACATCCGCACCAGCAGCACGTCTCAGGTTTGCTTCTTTAGTTTTATTTAATTTGGCGGTTCTTCTTTTTACAACAACATTGCCGGTTCTGTACAAATAGTTTAAGAATCTTTCAGACCTTTCGGTTCCGCTAACCTGATTAAACCACTTTCTGTAAAATTTCTCTATCGTTTTATTGGGATGCACTAAAACCAATCCCTGACTAGCAAAGTCACTCATTAAGTCTATAACATTTCTAATTATACCAACTCTATCGTAAGCACTCATGCACATGCCCATGATACGCTTTTGTTTTGTGGGTATTTGCTCACCGGGACGAAAAGCGTCGTAATCTGATCTAGTGAAACTAGGTCTAACCGAACGATTAGGTTCGATGTTTATATATGTTTGACGCTGATAGTTTGTAGGATAATGTGCCTGAGAACGGTAGACCGCACCATCGTAGCCGTCTAAGTCATTAAGATCGTAAACCTTGTTTTTCTCTGCGTCACTTGCCCATGTCTGAAATAGAGGATCTGACATTTGTATTGTTCTCCGGCGATAGTATTGTCAATTATATTGGTGATTGTATTGTTATACACAACCTAGTAAATATTGTCCATTTTTTCTGTAAACCAAGCTGGACCATGATAAAGTTTTTCATCTGAGAAAGCAGAGCCTGTGTTTCCTGCAAACCCACCAAACGCACCATACTCAGGAGTGTCCTTAACTGTAGATACAGATCTAGCGGACATGTTGGCCATGATTAGAGCAGAGTAGCGGTCTTTCCTTAGTCTGCTCTTTCTACCTGCACCGGTTTTTACTTCTGGAGTATCCCATCTTTCTCTTCCCGTTCCTGTTTGGGTCATAACAATCATAGAAAGTTCATCTTTTAGTTCTTCTATCTCCATAACACAGTCTTCTAGTGTATCATACTGTCTTCCAGACGCTTTATCGACCTCTAAAGCTATTCCTAAGCTCGCAGAGTCAAAGTAAGGGAAAAGAACCGTCTTGTCTTCAAAGTCTTTTCTAAGCCCATGATTAGCCTCGGCAAGCCAATCATATTTTGCAAACTGACACATTCTCAATATATGTAATCCGGCGTGGTCGTCTGTGTCTTTAGCTTTCTCTTCTATTACAGGCCATATAGCAACCTCTCCCTCTGGTATTTTGTCTTTATCGTGCAAAGCCTCCATCACGGCTATACCACCCCCTTGAGCGTCCATAGCTACTTCAGCACAAGGATAGACTTTCATTAGCTGCCTTATCTTCTTGGCACAATAGGAATAGAAGTCATCCTCGTCAACTATCTTTGACTTTAGTTTGTCTTTATGCTGCTGTCTTGTAGTCGTCCAGCAATGCACTATCCTTCTGTGGTCTGAATTCACTTCCATTACGACAATGCTAAAATTATCAACCTCTGACGCGGGGTCTACACCAAATACATAGGTCTTCCCGGACTCCCCCTTTAGTGATGCTTCAAACCAAACCTCGCCAGATGGAAGTTTGACGGGATCTACAGGCGATGTAGTACACGACTCAAGAAGGCTACGTTTAAAAAAGCCCTGACTATCAGTAGTAAAGATAGCACCATACTCCATCTGGTAAATACCTGAGTGGACTGTAGCCTTTGCTCTAGCGATCTGACCGCTATCCATAAATCCATCAGGTAATTTGTCAACAGGAATTCTAGTAACAGAATATTCACGCCAGTCAAAGTCTGACGGCACGGTGCCGCCAAAAACCTCAGAAAGTTTAGTCTCGTTTCCGCCGCTAGACACAATTGATCTATATCTTTTCCAATACTCAGCGAAATGGTTAAAATCATAATAAGCCGTTCCTGATAAAATTATTTGGTTTGACTTGTCGCCAAGACCATCGCTCTCCGGAGCACTTACGGGTATACCCAGTTCAGCAGCCTTCTTCTCCTTAGCCTTTTGTTTTACCTTGTCGATTGGTGAAGAAGCAACCGCAGCAAAACCAGCGACAACATTCTCAAATATGTCTCTGGGGATGGATGCAAATTCGTCCGCGATAATATCGTTAGCACGTTGACCTCTGATCTTGCTACCATCACCAAGAGGAAGGCATGTCACAGTACTTTGTCCTATATGCATAACACATCTGTCCACATCTCTTCGTGGACCGCTATTATTGGCACAAAGATCTCTAAGCACTGGAGCGTTTTTCCAAATTGTATCCATATACTCAAACAAAACTTTAGACTGTCTAAACGCAGCACCAACAATAATTATTTTTCGTCTAGGCATGAAAAGGGCACGCAAAAGAGGGTAGACAGAAAGTATAAAGGACTTACCCATACCACGACTACCAACAAGCATAGGAAACTTTCTGTTCCACATTTCGTCTAGCAGAAGTGCTTGAAAAGGGGATAGTTGGATGTTGAGTACATACTTACAGACAAACGAGAAATACTCCGGACGCATCATTAACCAAGATAGTCTTTTAAGAAGTGCGTCATTATCAGAATCCTGCATCACAAAATCCATAGGATTAAATAACAAGGATTCGTCTACATCTATTCCAAGCCAAGCGTCTTCTAGTAAACGGAGCTGATCTTTCATATTTTTATTGACCGGCTATATATTGAGTCCACAAAGCCAAAGTTTACTGCTTGCTCTGCGGTCATATACCAGTCGCCATCCTTCATTTTTCTTTTTATAAAAGTTTTAACTTTTGATAGGGAGTCTTCTCTTTCTTTGAAGTAGCTCCCCGTTTTATGACATCTCTCTGCATAAATGTCAACCATAGTTTGCATGTTTTGTTTATCTACGGTCGCGTAGTTTTGGGAGCTTAAAAAGTCTCCAGTCAAATCACTTGAACCATAGTGGCACATAAATATTGTGTTTGGCATTAATACTCTTTTATCTGCCGCCTGCATTATTATGGTGCCCATAGAGCATATCTGTGAATAACCCACTATAGTGCATTTGCATTTAGACATCTTGATCAAATCGTAAATGCCCATTCCTGAATGCCAGCAACCACCTAGTGTTTGCATATATATAGTTATAGGCTCATCGTTAGAAGATTGCAAGATATTTATATTTCTTACAAAAGCCTGAGCCATACGATAGTCTACTCCGGGGCTGTCATCAGAATCTTGTTCTTGTAGATATATTACTCTATTATCTACATCAAGTCCATAGCTATGTACATCAGAACTCCATTCGTTTGATTTGTTTTTCATCGTCTGTGCCCTCGTGGAATAGTTCGGTGAGACGTTTGAATATACTATTACAAACTAAGAAAGCGTTATTCTTGTTTCCACAGAATAGTATCTTTGTATCATACCATATCTGAAACTCCATTAGGCATTTCAAAAGGTATTTTCCTGTAATTCTAACTTTCGATCTAGCTGCACGAGGCACGCTAGAACCTTCCGGATATTTGAGCACATCTTCCATATCAAACTCTAGTATCATAAAAGAGAACTCAAAATCCTTCATTCTTTCCATTTCTTCTTGAAAAGGTTTCTTTTTCTTTCCAAGGTTCATGGCTATCTCTGAGACAGAGGCCTTTCTCTCCACGCACACAACATCTTCAAATCCACTAAGCGTGTAATCTCCTGTATGAAGGGTATCAACCTCCATTCCGCTGCACTTGTCATACGGAGAGAAAAACCAGCCGTCCTGCTCTCTAGTGTCTTTTATGACTTTATACTTTGACACGTTTTTTTAGAGTCCCCATTTAGAAGGCTTTTCTTCTTCAGGCTCGTCATCCGCTGGTTCTGGATCTTCTGCGACAGGTTCTGGAGCGGCAACAGGAGCGGGAGCAGCACCTTTTGATAAACTACAGGTAGATGTTTCTCTATCCCATGCAACAGACACGCCTAGTGAAGCTAACTCAGCATTAGCACTTTCTATAACTCTCCACATCTTAGGCTGAGAGTCTAGCTCTAGCTCCGAAGACGACTGCCCACTGGCGGCAAGATCTTTACCGGCGGCAACTATTTTTTCTTTGTTTTGACTCATTTCTTGTTTCTCCTTACTTTTTCAGTAAAATATGATATATAGTGTGATTCGTGACCGGTAACGTCTTTGTGACAATCCCTACACAGGGTTATGCCATTATCTGGGTCATATCTAAGTGTGCTAGCTGAACTCCATTTCATTATATGATGGACGTTTAGCCAAACTCTTTTTCCCTTTTTATTACACATTTGACATGTGAAACCGTCTCTTTTAAGGACTTCGGTTCTAAACTGTTTGTATGCCGGATCGCTGTAATCTCGCCTTTTCGACATCGTAATCCACCATTCTTTCTGCTAACTGTGTGAAACTAACCTGTCTTTCCCACCCTAGCTTATTTTCGGCCTTAGTAGGAATTCCCAATAAATAGTCAACCTCTGCTGGACGATAAAACTTTGGATCAATTACTACGTAGTCATTCCAGTCTTTGACCCCAATACGAGCAAAAGCAGCATCTAGAAACTGTCTAACCGTATAAGTCTCTCCTGTTGCAACCACATAGTCATCTGGCTCCTCTTGTTGTAGCATAAGCCACATAGCGTTGACATAATCCTCCGCATGTCCCCAATCTCTTTTGGCGTCTAGATTTCCAAGTCTTAGCTTAGGGAACGAGTCTTGATGTCCGGAAGCAAAGAGGATATCGTGCTCAGGTCCAGACTTTGTAAGATTAGATGGTTCTAACCCTTGATGATCTAGCCAGCTTCTGAATTCACCAATCCACTTTGTTATCTTTCGTGTAACAAAATGCTCGCCTCTTCTTTCGCTCTCGTGATTAAAGAGTATGCCACAACTACCATGAATTCCATAACTCTCTCTATAATTGCGAACCAAATGATGTGCGGCCAGTTTTGCTATGGCGTATGGGCTTTGCGGCACAAATGGTGTGTTTTCATCTTGATATTTTTTATGTTCACATATTGCGTCCGCAGTGGGGTCGTCAACAACAATAGTTCCCAACACGTTTTCAAGACATCGGCTAGGAACTTTCTCTTGCGAAAAATTCTTTCCAAACATTTCACTAGAGCTTGCTTGATAGAATCTGATATGACTTTTACTAGCACTATAGCGTATCGCCTCTAAGATATTGAGAACGCCACATCCGGTAATGTCCCAAGTTAAACTTGGTTGCTTGAAGCTAGTACCAACATGCGATTGTGCAGCTAAATTATAAATTTCATCAGGGTCTACATCGTTTATGATCTTGCTAACATTAAACCCGTCAGTTATATCTCCCTCAACTAAATTAATTTTTGGCAGAATGTGTTTGATTCTACAATGAGTGTTTACACTGACCCTTCTAGTTACACCCGTTACTTGATAGCCTTTTTCTAGTAATAATTCCGCTAAGTAACTTCCGTCTTGTCCGGTTATTCCGAAAATAAGTGCTTTCATTTAATTTTAGTCCTCTATTAAAGTTTCCGGTGTTAAGAACGGCTGATCTACAGTACCGTCTTCATAATTATGGTATTCAGACAATCGTTCTTTCTCTTTTTCCATAGCGAGTCGCATCTTTTCCATGTCAATACCTATCTTGGTACGAAAGGACTCGTCTGTGGCAATTTGTTTCACCAATGAAGCAAAAGTTTGCTTGCTGTCTTCAATCGCCTTGATACGTTGCTCTCTGGTGCCCTTGAGATCCTTCAGCATCGTCGCCTTACGAGCTTGGAGATCTTTATAGTCTTTGGATAGGGTTTCCTGAGAGGCTCTTAAAACGGCTACCTGACGCTCCAGTTGTATAATATATTCCATGTCTCGTTGATCCTTGTCCACCGCCTTTTCTTCTCGAACCAATCCTTCATATGTAGTAATCTGCCCCTGATTGTCTTGCTGGCTCTTTAAGATACGATTCATAAGAATTTCGAGCTTGATAGTGTCAATTATTTGCATTTCTTCTGTATGGAACACGTCATCTTTAAACTGGCTCCACATTTTCTTGAAATGGAACTCAAACATTTCTAATTCTTCAGAAGCAAACTGATGAATAAGCTCTCTATAGTATGGTTTAGCCTTAAGCTCGTTAGCTACAGCAGCTTCCTTTTTTTGCTTCGCTGAGAAACCAATGTTTTTCTTGATCCAATCACGGATACCATCAGGATCGCGATCTAATTCTGATGCGATGTCTTCAGGAGAAAGAACCTCGGCATTCGCCTCGATAAATGCCATGTCTTCTTTAGATAATCTACCCTTCTTCATCATACTCTCCGTTTACGATTTTTTCTATGGTTTGCATGATGATAGCCTTACGGCCTTTTGGCAAAGGAGAGTTTGATTGCAATTTTAGATAGTCACGTCGCAAATGAGATGGAAGTTTGTGATCAATAAGCATAAGGGTCTCATTTATTTGGGCGTCATTATGTGTGTGGTCAGTAGTGCATACATTATATAGTGCGTCAATATCTATAGGCTCTAGAAGTCGTCGTTTTTGGTCTTGTATCTTTTGTGCGGCTGTTCCATAATCTAATCTGTAGTAATTATCACGTTTAAACGTTTTTAGTCTGTTGCTAATGTGTCTATACATGAAATTTTCTAAGGGGCGAGTAGGATCATACTTTTTAAGACCTGCAATGCCAATCAAGAAAGCTTCTTGCTCTATATCCTCTACATCATATGAGGCAAAAGTAAATTTAGGGGCCAGTCGCTTGGCTATCCTCATTATTACCTCAACGGCGTGATTTTCGTCTACTCCTTCAGGGATTTCCATTAATATCTTATCCTATGTGCTTTTTCATCAAGCTTTTCTGCGATATCAATAAGCTTGGCCTCTTTTTGGGCCTCGTTCTTAGCGTGTATCTCAGCATCTTGTTTTTCAAGCTCTTTTTCTTCTTCTAAAAGTTGTGCTAAAGAGTAAGCCGGATCAGGAAGTGACATTTCCTCATCAATCTCTTTTTTTAACTCTTCTGAGGACTTGGCGTTTAATAATGTGCCGATTTCCTTCATGTTCTTTTTGTGGTTTCTTTTTTTGGTCATTTTTGTCTCCTTCTATTCGTATTATAACAATGGGCTGGAACATATACACATTTTTGTCACAAAATGCACAACATAGGGGCTAGTCGGTGCGGTTTAGGTAAGACATTTACAAATATTTTTGGTCAATTTTGTCCAAACCACCCCGGCGTTTTGTCAATAGGAAAACAGAAAAAAAAACGAACAAAAAAATACCCCCTTTTTGGGTGGGAGTGTCTTGGCTAATCTGACGCGAGTGTCTGCGTTTTTTTAAAAGCGAGCAAAAGAATATTGGAAAAGTTTAAAATTTTAGGCTAAAGTCTATTGACATTTCTGACGATATATGTATAATAGAGACATAACAAGTTAACAACAACTAAAGGTAATCAAATGTTATTCACAATCATCCTTGCAAGCGTCATGATCTCAGGTTTATTTTTCTTTGAGAATAATTAAAAATAATTCAAGATTGCTCTTGACAAACGCCGATACTTATGGTATAATAAGATCATAACAAGTTAAACGAAAGGTTAATAAAATGAATAAGAATAAAGCTAAACTAGAACTGTTCAAACTAGATCGACAGATTGAAAAGAAGATCGTTGAACACGTCAACGAATTAGGGCAGCACAATAAGAATTGTGTTGAACAAGAATTAGAACTGTTATGGGATAGAAAAGATATTCTAAAAAATATCATAAATAGTTAAAGATTGCTCTTGACATTTACCGATATATATAATATACTTAAGACATAACAAACAACGTTCTTGAAAGGGACACAAAC
>CEOR01005416.1_pt1 | contig 17548 bp, 19 predicted proteins | sample 530661 | NCBI WGS metagenome assembly CEOR01 (sample SAMEA2620836, study PRJEB7988) | marine metagenome | biome: marine biome (ENVO:00000447); feature: deep chlorophyll maximum layer (ENVO:xxxxxxxx); material: "saline water (ENVO:00002010), including plankton (ENVO:xxxxxxxx)" | depth 65 m
TTGTACTGAGTGATAAGTATTTCCGTTTACTTTATCAAAATATTTTTTTACTAATACTATTAAATCATTATCCATTATTATCTCCTATTTTAATGGGGACTCACATATTCCTTTGCCGTACTTCTCAGCTAGTTTCCCAGTTTCGAGTGTTGTAGGACTTACAGGACCAGTTATTGTCCCCATTATAGTTATTATTATTTTGTGTTATCTTCAGCTAATCCATTTAAGTCCATTTTTAAATCTCTAACCGCTTGAATCGCGTCATCAGCACAATCTGAATAATCTCGTATATTGTTTAAATAGTCAATAGCACTTTGAGCTTCATCATATGCCTCAGAAAATTCTGAGCTAACATTTTCTATATTATCTTCTATATCACTTAGAACTTTTCTTAGGTTATCGATTTGGTTTACCTCTGTGTTGTTTTGAAGATGGGTTATCTGCTCAATGATTCCAATCGTACCATCATTATGCATTATTTTCTTGATTTCTTGTAGAGTTTCGCTATCTTTTTGTAGCTGTGCTAAGTCCTCTAAGATGTATTTTATTTCCATTTTGTTTCTCCTTTTTGTTTGTTATTTGTTATTGAACTACTTTATAGTCATATGTATATGCTACAAAATTTATATGTTTGCTTGTTGTTACGCTCCACCAACCTAGAGGTCTAACCTCTTTTTTTTCATGGTCTATTTCTGCTACTTTTGTTAAGTAACTGAATACAGCGTCATCACTTACTAACAGATTTTCTTTGTATCTTCCTAGCTTGGTTAATTCACTTAGTTCTACTTTCATATTGTCCCCTTTTTTATAGTTTTTGTATGTTATCTATATCTATTATTTTTAAGTCTATTAAGCCGTTATCACCCCAAATTGTAATCATATTATCTTCAAGGTCTACTGAAAATGCATTATTTATATCTATATCTTCTATTTTATCTAATATAATATTATTTCTAATCCAATGTTTTGGACGTTCTGCACTTCTTTTAATTATATTAGCATTCCAAATACATTTCTTTATTTCTGATGCAATAAACTCATTACTTCTATCTGATTTGCATATTATGTTATTATTATCATCTATGATTAATTTCATATTATCCCCTTTTTACTTCACCATTTAATTGATTTAATATGCTTTCATTTACTTTAATCACATTCATAGCTGTACTTATTCTATCTTTAAGCATTACTATTTCTTCTTCTAATTGTTTGATTAGTTTTATTTTTTTTTCTATGTTCATACTATCCCCTTTTATATTAATTCGTTAGTCTCCATCATATCCTGAACTTCATCTTCTGACATATAATTTATACAACAAAGTATTATTGTATCTTTGTCATAAAGTCCTTGTTCTATATTTTCTATTAATAAATTTGTATAATGTCTAGGCATATTATCTCCTTTTTGTTTGTTTGCTGTTGCAATTTATAATACAATTTATATTACTTGCAAGGATTATTTCATTTTTTCTATATCTTTTTTTATTTCTCCGAATAGATACCATAAGATTAAAATACAAATTATATGCATCATTCTAAGCGGTATTAAATAATAAAATGGCTGATAATTTAGAAATTCTATCATTTTATATGCTCCCTTTTTATGCTTTTATTTTAACTGGATAATTATGCTTTTTTTCTAATTCGATATATATTTTATTTAAATTATCTATTGCTCGTTCTAGTCCTATTTCAGATGCAAGGTTACAGGTATCATCATTTAACTCATTTAACTTGCTTTCAAAATAAGCTAACTTATCAATTATATATCCGATTTTATTTATTTTATTTTGCATTTCATTTGCTCCTTATTTATAATATTTTTTCAAGAATCTTGAATCTGTTATTGGTGTTGCATTCGTATATAATCCAATTCTTTTTTCTACATCTTGCATTTTAATAAAATAACGCTTACGCCCGTTATATAAATAGTTACCATTTAGATTTTCATCTATTCTAATTCGCGCAAATACTTTTTTAACGTTCTTACTTGTTATCTCATTTATTCCGATTGACATTGTAGCCCAAATTAACGCGTTTGTTATAGGCCACTCTTTATCTGTTGTAAGTTTTTTATAATTCTTACAATCTTGTATATTCCAAGTTAATGCCATTTTGTTTGCTCCCTTTGTTTTGTGTTGTTCTTGGTGTCAGATTCGAACTGACTACAATATTTTGTATTTATCCGTATATCCTATAAAACCAAGAATTAAGAAATAGTCTCTGTTAATCTTAACCCGTTCACCCCTAACTTATCCGCCAAAGCGTTTAAGGTTTGTCTTGGTGTATTATTTACACCAGCGGTATATCTCCGCAACGTGTTTAAGTGTCTTTAAAATTTCTTCCCATCTCCGACGCTGTAAGACGCCATAAGCTATTAAAATAACCTTGCTACTAGAGAAACCAGTCCATGTTGAGAAAGCGTCTGTCTGTGTATGTATATCCTCGAAAAGATATATCTTCGTTTTTGGTGTTGCTTGTCGGTCTTTGGACTTACTCAAGCATATATTAACTTACATTTAATATATTTTCTACCAATCCGCGTTTGTGCCTTGCCGTCTCTCAGTCTGGGTCAATATCCCAATTTGAAATTACTCCCGTTGGCTATGTCAAAAAACTTTTCTGCTCTACTCCGTCCCACTCTGTGCCGTTCCGTCTGCCGTTGCAATATATTAGGGCTATTGATAGCACATTTGCAAGCTTTTTTTAAAATAAATAAAAATAAATTTTGCTAATAATAGGCTCGTGCGCGTACCAGGTCTCCTTCGCACGTGTGCGCGTGTGCGCGTAACGCGAACTCAACGAAAAGCTCGAACGCGAACGGAGCGAGAGGGGGGTGGCTTCTATATATAGTACTCCCCACAGATTTTTTAGCTAATTTTCAAAACAAGGTATGAGGGAGGCGGGGGAGCTATTGGGCTATACGGATGTTGGGGCTGCTCCCCCTTGGGACAAAGCTTAATTTTATTAGGTATACATCTTTTTAGGTATACTTGGTTAACTGATACTTGGTGAGTTTTCGATGGTTTAGATAGAGACTACCCTACCCCTATAATAAGAATAAGGTTCGTCTCTAATCTGATACCTGGAGCCGTTTCCTGATAAGATACAATCCTCAAGTATAGTTGGAATTGCGGATAGTTTTATTTATAATCTATACATTACAAGGCAACCTTTACTATCTTCGACATGGCTTCTCACTGTGCCTTAAACCCCTTTTAGTAGTGAGTTTGTAAATCTAAGTGCTAAAAGTATCAAACCAACCCACTTAGATGTCAAGTAGCTTAATTTATAACCTTTTCTTTTAAAGTTCCAAATTTTTTTTTATATTATATTGTGGAAGTTAAATGTAGAAATATAGTATTTGACGTTTTTACAAAAGAAGAAGCCACTACTTTGGGGATTAAATACAAAAAAGACTGGCGGAATGCTGATAAAGGCGATTGGATACTTACATCGGACAATAAAGTCCTACAAGTCCTTAAAAAACGACAAGAAAACAAGAAAGATAGAAAAAAACCTGTTGTTTATATAAGAACTGGGTATGGTGAAGTTCCTACTTACAAGTCTAATATATATGCATATAAATATAATGACTATTGGGAAAAGGATTGGAACTATAATTTAGTGCGAGATGTAAAGCCTACTGTAATGCAAACCGAGTTTGTACGAAAATTAACTAAATATGGACAACTAGATGAGTTAGGAGAGTTTACACAAGAAAGTATTGTAAAGGCATACCAATCTATTTATAGTGATAATAACCCTACAATGGCACTTAAGCGAGGTAGGGCAGTATTAAAGAAAAAAAGCGTAAGGAATCTTATGAGTGAACTAATGAAAGATAAATTTGACAATATAGGTGTTGATGACGACTATATCGCAGATACCTACAAAGAATTTATAGAAAACACGAAAATGCCACCAAATGTTAGGCTAAATGCATTAAATAGAGTAAGTACGCTTAGAGGACATGACGATAAAAAAGTAGAACAATTAGAAGGTTCGACGTTTATTGCTATGTCTGATGGAGATAAAAAGCTACTTGCAGAAGTAAGAAAGACATTATCAGATGATGAGTTAGATAAATTTATGCAGAAAGGAGAATTTGATGGCATCACTGTTCGCAAAACTACCAGCAATCAGAGAAGTGGAAGTAAATCTTGACGTGTTAGAAGGTATTTTACATGTAGGAGATAAAAGTTATGAACTTGAAGGTGATGTTCGTGACGTTATGGACGCCATGCTTGCAGAAGTTACATTTTTAGAAAACGTAATAGAACAAATACAAGGACCTATAGACCGAGAAAAAGTATGATAAACTACGATTTAAGTCCTGAAGAAAAAAAAGATATAGTAAAACGCATGTATCTTGATGTATTTTTCTTTGCTAAAGTTATATTAGGCGACAAAAACTACCCAATGCACTACCATGTGCGTAATGAAAGCCCAGCATTTCATAGAGAAGTTGTAAATAACCTACTGCATTTAAAAGAAGGGCAAAAAATGGCGATAGTTGCGCCTAGGGGACATGCAAAATCAACGCTTGTTTCGTTAATATATCCATTACATCGAATATTATTTGCTGAAGAACGATTTATATTATTAATATCAGAATCTGAAATGCAGTCTAAGTATTTGTTAGAAACAATAGGCGATGAAATAGAGTATAATGAAAAATTACAATACTTTTTTGGAAAACGTATGGGCGACGTTTGGGGTAAAGAAGAAAAAGAAATTATAACAGAATTTAATCCAGATGGAAGTCCAGCAGCCTCTTGCAAATTGATGGTTAGAGGTACTGGTCAAAAAGTTAGGGGTCTTAAGTATGGTGCTTATAGACCTACATTAACAATAATAGATGATGGTGAAGGTGACGGAAACGCACAAACTCCAATGGCACGAGAAAAATTTAGACGGTGGATAGATACGTCAGTAGTACCTGGTTCCGATGACGGAAAAATAGTTTTTGTTGGTACAATTGTAGATGAAGACGCATATTTAAACACTGTAGCTGGCTCACGAGCCTTTAATGCCCATGGAGAAAAAAAGATTAAAGGGTGGAAGTCATTATTTTACCAATCAATTTTACAAGATACAGAAGCACATGAATTTTTAGCTTCTGGAAAGGAAATTATAGATGAAGATAATGAACCTAAAGTTCTTTGGAAAGACAGGCGTCCTTACAGCTGGTTATTGGAGCGGCGTGAGGAAGCGCAAGCAAAGGGAGATGTTGGATACTTTTTCCAAGAGTATCAAAATGTCCCAATGGATGACTCTTTTCGTGTCTTTAAGCGCGATGATGTGCAGTATTACGATGGTTATTATTCTCGTGATGGTGAGATTGACACTTTGGTTATTAGGGACGGTGAGTCGTCTCGTAGAGTTCCCGTTAATATTTTTATGGGAGTTGACCCTGCGTCTTCTGAGAACATTAAAGCGAACTATACAGTAATAATGATAGTGGCAGTCGATGCCGATTTCAATATTTATATAGTTGACTACTTTAGAGGCCAAGTATCTCCAATGGATGGAGCAGATAAACTATTTGAACTAGCAGATATGTATAGACCCAAAGGTATTAACATTGAGGAAACAGGACATGTTATGTTAGCTGACTATGTTCAAAAGGTATCTAAGAAAACTGGAAGATACTTAAACATATCTCCAAAGCAAGCAATACAAAAAAAGTTTTACAGAATTAAATCAATGCAACCAATGTTTGCATCTAAGTCTGTATTTTTAAAAAATGACCAAACAGAGCTTCTGCAGGAGCTTTTAGGGTTTAAAGAACATGCATTAACTACTAAAGATACACTTGATGCGTTACGATGGGCAACTGAAGATATTTTCTCTCCGCTATTAGAATATGATGATAGCGGAGAGTATTATATGCCAGATTCTACTCCTATGTGCGACTGGGAAACAGGGGAAATAATATACAACTAAATAAAGTACTTTGAAACGTATTAAAAAAAGTATTAAAATACGAGCATAAAATTATGATAAAAATCCAAAATTTAGAAATTCCAGAATTAGAAGCCGAAGACGTCAGAAATGAGTATACTCAGTATGACCATGAAAGTGATGAATTTCGATTTCAAATGGCAGAAGATTATGATTTTTATTTAGGCAAACAATTAACCGAAGCTCAAAAAGAATATTTGATGAGCGTTGGCCAACCACCAGAATCAAATAACAAAATAAGACCTGCAGTAGAACAAGTCCTATCTAACATGGCATCAACAAAACCAGAATGGGATGTTGAGGGAGTAGGGTCTGACGATGGCAGGATAGCTGGTATATATAATAAAATCTTAGATGAAATATGGTACAGCTCTAAAGGAGATACTCAATTTAGGACAGCCTGTAAAGATTTTATTGTTAAAGGCCTATGTTATTTGTATGTATATCCTGACTACCAGGCAGACAATGGATTAGGGGGAATAAGATTTAAAAGAATAAAACCTGAAGCAGTATTTGTAGACCCTAATTCATCACTCCCTGACTTTTCCGATGCGTCTAGTATAATTTATACTGATTTACATACAAAAGAATCGTTAAAAGTTTTATTTCCAGATATTGCAGATAAAATTGATGACTTAAAAGAAGACTACGATACTGACGAAGAAACTAGTGGAAACTATAATAGAGATGACATATATACAAGAGGAGATGCAACTTACGACCAGCAACCTACTGTTAGAAAATTTGTGCGTTTTGCTAAGGTCAGCATTCCAAGTGTTTTAGTTACAGAGCTAGTTACAGGAAAAAGTCAAATATTTGACAAAGAAGCATATGAAGAATTACAAGCAGACAAGAAATATCAAGAATTAATTGACCAAGGGTCTGTAACAGAAAAAATTATTTATACAACTAAAGTAAGAGAAACGTGTGTTGTAGGAGATTTAATATATTATGATGAAATTTTACCAATAGATTCATATCCTATTATACCAGCATGTAATGAGCATACTGGAACTCCTTATCCATCAGGAGATGTAAGACACGCTAAAAGTCCTCAACGAATGTTAAATAGAACAGAGGCATTATTAATATCGCATACATCAGCAACTACAAATTTTAAATTAGTTGTAGAAGATGGTGCCATTGACCCTAAAGAATTACAAAAATGGAATATACCAAATGCTATTATAAGAGCAAACCCAGGTGCGTTAAGAGATGGTAAAATTAAAGAATATGCACCTCCTGCAGTATCTAGTCAATTATTTACAGAAAAATCTAGATACGAATTAGATATTGAACAAGTATTTGGTTCTTATAAATTTTTACAAGGATACGGAGAAGGCTCACCAGGAACAGTAGGTGAAGCACAAATTATAGAAGAATCTGTATCTAAAAAGCAGGGATGGAAAGTTATGCCTGTTTATGATATGCTAACAATAGCAGGAAAAATTATATCTGCATGGATACCTTTTGTTTACAACCAAGAAAGAGTTGTAAGAATAACAAGTCCAAATGGAATGATGGAAGATGTTAGGGTAAACGAAGCAGTAATGAATAAAAATGGAGAAATTGAAAGATTATATGATATAACTACTAACTCTATAGATATAAGAGTAGTTGTAGGTTCTACAAAAGCTAAATCTCCAATGGCTGACCTACAAAGAGATATACAATTAATGGGAGCTGGTATTTACGATAAAACACAAGTTATTATGAATATGAGAACAGATGACGATAAAGCGAGTCTTATTCAACGTCATGGAGAAATATCTCAATATCAGCAAACTATACAAGGTTTACAAGAGCAGGTTAAAAAACTCTCAGGTGACTTGCAGACAAGAGAACGTGAGTTGTTCCATACTAAGATGCGTGCAGAAGTATCAGAGGCTACTAAAAATGTTTCACAAGCAGTTTCTAATATAAAAGCAACAAGCAAAATAGAAGAAGAACGTCAACGTAACAAGACTCAGCAAGTAGCGAGTGATTTAGCCAATGCTGCAAATTCGGTTAACTCAGAAAAACAAGCCCCTGAACCAAAACCATCGGTAATAGGGTAACTTAAATACAAGGAGCATCGTAATGGCAGACGACCAAACACAACAAGTAGAAACTAAAAGCGAAGATAACCTTAATATGATAGACGTTTTAGACGACTTCAATAAAGGCTCTTCTGAAGAACCTCAAGCAGAGGAAGTTCAAGCTGAAGAATCTAATGTTGAAACCCAGCCTGAAGAGGTAATAGAAAATACTAAAGAAAACGTACAATGGCTTATTGACAATAAGTTCAAAGATGATAAAGAAGGACGTGAAAATCTAGCAAAATCATACAGAGAACTTCAAAGTAAATACGACAAAGATTCTAATAGGTCTAAAGAAGACCAAGAAAAATTTGAAAGGCTTGAAAAGCTTGACGTATTTTTAAAAGAGAATCCAGAAGTTGTAAAAACTATGAAAGAAAAAGTAGATACAATTGCTAAAAATGAATCAGGTCCTCCTAAAAAACCAGAAGACTATGATATTTTAGATGAGTCTATAGACGATTCATCTTCAGCAAAATGGAGAGCTGAATATGATAGTTGGTTAATATCTCAAGGACAACAAGCTGCTAAAAAAGAGCTTGAGTCATATAGAGCTGAACGAGAAGCTGCAGAAAGACAAGCACAAGAGGTATTAGAATTAAAAAAAATGGGATTATCTGATGAAGAAATTCCAGATTATTATAATTTTGTAACATCTGATGCTAATCTTACTACAGAAAATTTAGTAAAAATATATCGTTACCTTAAGGTTGATGGCAATGATACTAAACCAGAAGAAAAACAACAGCCAGTTGAACCTAAGCGTACATCAGCTGCAGCAGCAACGGGGTCTACTCCGCCTGCAAAAAGTAGTGAAAAAAAGGTTGTTGAAGAATTTTGGGATGGTATTATGAAGTTCAATAGATAACAATAATACTTAAGGAAAGGAGCCAATAATGGCTAATACAACTTATGGAACAGGAACAGCGTTACAGTTTTCTGATGCTTCACAACGTCAGGTACTGGAACTCGGTTCTAAAATCCATTACTACAACCCTTCCGTTACACCCCTATTGACACTTATGGGTCGAATGTCAACGTCAGTGACCCCAGTGCCAATTTTTGAGTGGATGGAAGATGAATACATGATTAAAAAATCAATCAAACAAAATATTACTACATCAGATGTATTTGATACTGCTACAGGTGGTATTAATGGGCATCACACAATTGTTAGGTTTGATAAACAAGCTGCTATTGAAATGTTTGAGGTAGGTGGACTTTATGCTGCTTCAGCAACAGGTGGTTCAGCTGCACTTCAAACTGCAGTAACACATTTTATTTGTGTTGCAATAGGTCAAAAAGTAAATTTAGCATCACCTACAGATAAAGATGTTCAATTTATTGGATGCCACGTTAAATCTACCGATTCTACTGTTTATCAAGTAGAACAATGCGCTGATAGCAGTGATTTAATTACAGCTGATGCTGCTGGTGTTTTAACTCTTACCTATGTAGGAACAGCTGGAACATATGATGGTGGTGCTAATTTTGGTGCTCAAGGGTTATTCCAAGCAGAAACCGCTTTTGTTGATGATAAAGAGTTTCAACTTGAAGGTGGTCTTGGTGCATATGCTGAGGGTGCTGCGATTGGTGAAGAAACCAGAAAAAGAGTAAGACGATTGAAAGGTTGTACTCAAATCTTTAGAGAGCCTTATGCAATTACTGGTACTGCAAATGCATCACAGCATTATGGTGGTTCAGAATTAGCTAGATTACAAGCAAGAAAACTTGCTAAAATCAAATCTGATATTGAATTTGCTATGCTTACTAATGGTGATTATGCTTTAGATGCAACATCAGAAAACCCTAAAAGAACAATGGCAGGATTTGGAATAGGTGGTTCTGCAGGAACAGGTGTTATTAAATCACTTGATGGTAGAGACAATACAAATCTTCAAGTTGCATTTGCAAGTGATGGACTAGATGAAATGGATGCAGCTGTAGAATATATTTTCTCTGATACTATGGAAGGTTCTATGGAAAAAACAGTTCTTTGCTCTAACAAGTGGTTGAGATTTATTACAGCTCTTGGAAGACAAGGTGTTGGACCAACAGGAACTCCACTAGCTGGAAATGTATTAAATAATGCATCTGGAGATTCTAATGCAACTGCTGGTTTAAGAGTTACAACATATCAAGGTCCTGTAGGAGTGCTAAACTTTATACCTCACCCAATGTTAAAAGGTGCGTATGAAGATTTTGCACTTGCTGTAGATATGGCTAATGTTGACTTAAGACCTCTTGCATCAAGAGACATGCAGCTTAGAAGCGATGTCGTTAATGATGGTAGAGATGCTAGAGTTGATGAGTGGCTAATGGAAGTTGGTATGGAAGTTCGTAACGAACAAACACACGCAATCCTAAAGCTTACTTAATAGTAATAGCTAAATAAATATAAGGGAGGATTTTTTTCCTCCCTTATATCACAAAAAAACACTAAATTATAATAATATTATGGCGCAAAAAAAAGATTCAAGATTAAAAAGAGCAGGAGTATCAGGGTATAATAAACCTAAAAGAACTCCAGGTCACAAAACAAAATCTCATATTGTTGTTGCAAAAGTAGGTAATTTAATAAAAACTATACGTTTTGGACAACAAGGAGTTAAAACAGCTGGAAAGCCCAAAAAAGGGGAATCTGAAAAACAAAAAAAACGTAGAAAATCTTTTAAAGCTAGACATGCAAAAAATATTGCAAAAGGAAAATTGTTTGCAGCATATTGGGCTAATAAAGTTAAATGGTAAATAAGGAAAAATAATATGCCAAAAGGTAAAGGAACATACGGCAATAAAGTTGGCCGACCAAAAAAGAAAAAAACAAAAAAAACTAAAAAGAAAAGAAAGAAAAAATAATGGGAAAAGTTAGTTGGTTGTGGGGCGGCAAAAGATATTATGGGACTCTTATTAGAGAGACTAAAACTCATAAATTTGCTCGTACTCATAATGGTAAAATAAAAAAAATTAAAAAGAAAAAATGAGATATCAAGAAGCATATGAATTAATACAAGTAAGTCTAGACAATACGCTAGAAGTACCTTTCCCTGTAAGTGAAAAACTTAAATCTCAATTATTTGACAACATAGTTAATGATATAGCTTTAAGAATTGTTAGAAAAGTTAACAAAGAAGAATTTACTTCAGGTGGCGATAATTTTGTATTTACTAATGCAGATTATAGTAAACAAATATATAAAGTAGAATTAATTAGTTCTGACTCTGTTTCTTCTAATAGTAAAAAAATAATTCCATTTGTTCCAGAGTCAGCAATGATAGATAATGATGATGACAATGTATCACATGTAGGATATTTTATAAAAAATGATACAGCTAGTGGAACAGTAGATGTAGATTCATTATTTGGTGCAAGCACAGGATGTGAAAATACATTAACAGTAGAAACAGTGGCAGCACATGGATTGTCTACTGGAGATTATGTAAGATTAACAGAAATAGTAGCAGTTAATACAGCTGGGAATCAGGCATACTATGATGAATTTGTAAGCAATAAAAGATTTGCAGTAACAGTTACAGACACAGACACGTTTACAGTTTCAGTTGATAGTACGACAGCTGCCGCAACAGCAATGGATGCAGATACAATATCAGGGAAATTTACAAAAGATTCAGATAAAATTTATTTTACAAAAGATGTTTCGGGTACAGTAAAAGTATATTATTATGCATTACCTGAACCCAAAGAAAATGTAACAAGCAAAATTGATTTGCCAGACCAATTGCTCACAGCAGCAATACATCACACAATAGCAGATTTATTAAATTTATCTGGAAAACTACAATTAGGCTCAGGGCATAAAGGTGTGGCATACTCAATAGAAAAAGAATATATAAATACATCTAGGGCAAAAGAACCAATGCAAGATATTATGCCTTTACCATTACAGGATTTTATTTAGATGTCAACATTTCAAACACGAATAGAAGATTTAATACAAACTCCTAGTCAAGGTGTTGATACTACATTTATAACTGATTCATTAAATGATGCAATTAAAGATGTTATTAATCTAGCTCCTAAAGAAATGCTTTGGTCAGTTGGAGTAGAATCATCTGAAAAAACATCAAATGGGGAAGAAGTATCAAATACAAAAATATTAAATGTATTAAGAGAAAATGGAACAGATGGCCAATTCGTTGTATGCAAAGAAGTGCCGTTTTCATACGAAAGAAAATTACAAGATGTAAATAGTATGTTTTATCCGTCTAAAACAGAGCCAATGTTTTTTGTTAAAAGCAATAAAATATATGTATACCCAGAGCCAGGTGCAAGTCCTGATGCTTACAAATACAATCATGTTAATTATCCTACAACCACATATAACGGAACAACAATAGGAGCTTCTCATAAAATAGAAACAGGAGTTACTTGTACAAATGAAGACCCTAGTGTATTTACTAAATCTAGCACTACATTTGCAGATGATGATATTGTTAAATTATCAGGATTTTCAGAAGCTACAGAATTAAATGGAATGTCTGGTTTAGTAGTAGATGACAAAACTACAAATACTTTTACATTAAGAGGTATATCAGCAGACCCTGCAGAAACAACTGGTGGTACAGTAGAAACAGTTGCCTCAGGATTTCCAGATGACTGGGTAATTGCAGTAGTATATGGAGCAGCATTAAAAGTATGTGCAAGATTAATTTCAGATTGGGTGTTTGATGAAGACCCAGAGATGGTGCAAACAACTACAGCTATATATAACAATATAAAAGAATTATACACATTACAAATACAAACAATCTTTCCTAAACTCCAAGCAGGAGGTTAAAGATGCCAAAGAGAGTTTTAGATTTAAGGGACTTCTCTGGCGGTATAAATTCCAGAATAAATAAAACCGAATTAAACGATAATGAGGTTACAAAATCAGTTGGATTAATGTACGACGTTCCTGGTATTATAAGGGGAATGGGAAAAACAACTGTATTAAAATACGATGAAACAAATGTAGTTCCAACGCTTTCAGATTCAAATTATACAGTAGGACCAGAAAATGGATATGGATTAGGGTTTGTATCATTTGATGCCCCATCACAAATATATGTAATTCAAAGTGGTGCAAATTTAACAGGATTAGACCCAGCAGGATTAACAATTGGAAATTATTTATCTAATGATTCTAGTGGTGGAGATTGGGATACAACAACAACACATTTTGTTCTCCAAATATTTGCAATAGATGATGCAGATGATGGTTATGGTGCTAGACAAATATTTTGTTATATAATTAAACCTGGTTCAGGAGCTACTTCATTGTTTGCAATAGCTAAAGATGTAGAAGCAGGAGATATAACATTATATGAATCTGCAAATGCAGATGGAACTAGCCCTACTACAAGAAGCAATATTTGGTCAGATACAGGATTTACATCTCTTGTAAATGCTAACAATGCTACATTCCATGCAAGCAATCCAATAGATTGGCAATTTCACAAACCTAACCCTAATTGGACGCAACCTTGGACCATTACAGGAGGTAATTTAGCATTAACTACTGCTAATAACTTTGCACCAGGATGTGCAGTTTATTTAGGTACATTTGAAACTCCTGGAATTACATCAGGTAAATTATATCAAATTAAAATTAATTTTGGTTCTGATTTATCAGGTGGAGATATATTAATTTCTTTAAACGGACAAACTACAATTTTATCTCCTAGTGATATAAGTAGCAATTCAGCGACTATAGTGTTAAGAGCAGGAAATGTAGAATATCCTTCTGTGTTAGGAGGACTTTGGTTTATAAGCCCTGGAGTCTCTGGAGTTACTGCTACAATATCTGACATTTCTTTACGATTACATTCAGCTCAATATGGTGCATTAAATGATTTAAATGCATCTACAACATCTCAAAATGCATTAATATACACAGATTCGTATGACCAAAAAGTAAAATATTTTAGTTATGAAATGGGTGCATTTGGCGACATCTTAGTAGATTCAGCTACAGATGGGAATTTAAAAGAAGCTTTAGTGTTAAAAGATGATAATGGCTCTGTTACTTCTGAAATATCTCCTATAATATATTCTATAGAAGGTGCAATAAGAATAGTAGAAGCTAACTTTAAATCGCTAAAAAAAGGGACATCTACAGCAAGAGCTCCTTTTGAAAGCAAATATTTAACATATATAGATAGAAAATATTTTAACGATAGAATACAATATTTAGAATGGATAGCTGAACCAGCAGATATAGATGAACCTACTAATGGCGTTGTTAAATTTGATGGCTCTCCTTTATATACAAATCAAATGGAAAATGGTTTTATTAATATGTTAGCATATAGAGGTGAAGCGTCTAAAAATAGAAAATTATTTAAAGAATTTATAGGTGTTGATGGGTGTTATTCAGGGCATAAAGAAGAACAGCATGAAAAGCAACATTTTCCAATAGTAGCAAGTAAATGGAATGTTATAACAAATGGAACAGAACCAATACCATCATTACCTGATGGTAGCCCTGCTAAAGGATGTGTAGGTTTTTTTAAAAGAAATAAAACACAAAGTAGCATAACTTTTCAATATCATAGTGGATTAGATGGAACATTAGGCCCAACAGAAGCATTTGATAAAGCAGTTGATTTAACTTCTTCTGATAGTGGAGCTTTATTAGTTACATTGTATATAAGTCCAGATGCATTGACAAATTTAGTAGAAGAAAACCCATTAACAATATATATAGGAAATTCAGGTGATGCTCCAGGTGAAACAGGTGCAGAATTTGAAGAAACATTTGATGGCAATTTTGATGACGGAGCTAATGTAGCATTTGCATATTATGATTATCCTAAAAGCCAATTAGAGTCTGGATGGACAACATTTAAATTAGAAAAAAATAAATATACTGGTTTAAGAGGTGCATATGATGCTAAAAATATTAAAGATGTATTTGTAAGATTTAGAACTAAAGAATCAGATGGTCATTACGAACCATCGCAAGGTAGTCATAATTCATATTATTATTTTTATTTTGTAGGTTCAGATGGAGGGGGAGAATCAGGTTCAACAAATAGTCAAAATTATGATGACAGTTCATATTATGATATGACTTTTAAATTAGGAACTTATGGTTCTTTAACTAACCCTCTTGTTAGGTATATTCGTTTAAACAAAGATGATTTTTATACAATTACTAGTGTATCGTATCCAGATGGAACCTTTACAGGAAGCGGTAACACAAGATATTATCGAAACAAAGCAACAATTGGAGTTCAAAGTAAAACTGCTAGTGCAATTACAGTTTCATCGCATTTCCAACAAGGAGATTTAATATTAGTAAAAAAAGATGGTATAACTGGTTCAAATTACACAACTTATACTTCGAATAAAGAAAACTACTTTTGCGCTTGTGTAGATTCCGTAAGTGATACTGATAATACTATTACAGTTACATTGCCTTTGCAAAAAGGCGAAATTTTAGGGACTAAAATAAGCGATAGCTGGTTTGATATAACTGAATTTGATAATAACGCAAAATTGTATAAAAATCCTAATTTACCAGATTCTGGGAATGAAACAGCTCCTATAGAATTTTATACTTCAGATACTTCGAGTACAGGAATAGGAGAAAATTATACATTTAATCCTGTACCTTTTGCAATATCTACAATAGAATACGAAAAAGCTGTACAAGGAAATTGGAATGGTAAATACACATTTTATTATAGTTTTGTTTATGATGATAAACAAGAATCTAAAATGTATGAATTTAAATCATTATCAAATAAATTTGGAGATGGGACATTACCTTCTAATGAAATAGAATTAAAAGAAGAAATGTTATATTTATCTTTCTGTTTAAAAGAAGCTAGTATAACAGGTGGGTGGAATCATGCAACTGCAGGAAGAAAAAGAATAAGTGGTGCAAATATATATTATTCTAAAATATTAGAAGATGCAGAGACAGGAGATACATCATATTATTTCTTAGGAGAATTAGATTTAAATAAAGGATTTAGATTATCAGGCACTACAAAGTACAATTTATTTCAAGAAGTAAATGCAGGTAGTTTTGAAAATTCAAGTTTAGTATGCGCAGCAGGAGACATTAGATATGCAACTGGTACTAATGATACTATAACAAGTGTTTCTGAGTTAGATTTCTCTAAGTTTTTTAAAGTTGGAGATAGAATAAAAATTGTTACAGAAACTACTGCATTGACAGGAGCAACATTAACAAATAATGGATACGAAAGAGAAGTTACAATAAAATCAATAGCAAGTAATATACTAACTGTTAATGAAGAAATTTATGGTTTTTCAGCTACAAGTGGAGAATCTGCAACATTTACTTTTATGGGCGTTTATGATTCATTTAAAGCTATAGTGTCTGCAGAACCAGTTAAATCTACAGCAACATTAACATTTACAGGGGCTCCAAGTAATGGTGAAGTATTAACTTTATTTGATGCAGACAATAATACAGTAGCATTTAAAATAAATACTAGCAACACAACTTTAACAGGAGATGTTATTGGTGGCGGAGATAACAGTATAAACGTAGGAACAAATGGTTTATCTACAGCAAAGGAAATAGCTGATGCGTTAGCTAAGGTTATTAACAATGTAACTTCGTTTAATAATTCTCAAACATTACATATAACAGCAGACAGTAATCAAGCAACAGATGGTCAAATAGTATTAACTCAAGATATTGCAGGTCCAACAGGAGATAATGTTATATATTATACTATGAGTAATTTTACTGCAGATGCAGGATTTACTGGAAACACTAAAGCTCCAGTAGATTATAATGATTTGAAACCATTACAAATAGAAACACCTCCAATGGTAGAAATATTTGAAACAAGAGCATTATATAGAAATGATGTAGAATATACAAGTGCAAGATACAAAACTCATACAATAAATAATGGTGTTGTATATGCTGGGAATGTTATGCAAGGTGATGTTATTTATCCAGATAGGATATTAAAATCATTACCATCTAGGCCTGATTTATTTCCTAGTGATAATTTTATAGAAGCAGCAGTTAATGATGGAGATGAAATTATAGTATTAGAATCTTTTAATGATAGAATATTACAATTTAAAAGAGGTAGTTTAAGTATTATAAATGTAGCAGGTTCAATAGAATATTTAGAAAATACATATCAACACTTAGGTGTTAAAAGTGTAATGGCAGTATACAAAACAGATAAAGGAGTGATATTTGCAAACAAAAGTGGTATATATATATTTATAGGCGAAGGTGAACCTACTAAACTAACTAGCAAATTATCTGATTCAGATTGGAAAGCTTTTGTTAATGGTAAACCTGAAAAATTAGCACTTTTATATGTTCCTTTAAAAGACCAAATTATGGTAGGTCATACAACTACAGATGATGCCTATATTTTAGATTTACGAACCCAATCTATATCTTTTGGAGAAGACGTATTTTTATTTGGAAACCAAACAACGAATATTGTTACTGATACAGTAAATAACCAACCTGTATATCTTTCAAAAGATGG
>CEOR01020030.1_pt1 | contig 17391 bp, 6 predicted proteins | sample 530661 | NCBI WGS metagenome assembly CEOR01 (sample SAMEA2620836, study PRJEB7988) | marine metagenome | biome: marine biome (ENVO:00000447); feature: deep chlorophyll maximum layer (ENVO:xxxxxxxx); material: "saline water (ENVO:00002010), including plankton (ENVO:xxxxxxxx)" | depth 65 m
CTACGTATTCTAAACCTTTAATAGATGAATTAGGAGCCGTCATAGATACGTTAGATTCAGTTCCATCGTAATATTGTTTGCCTTTAAGTTCATAATCAAACCTTGCTATTTTTCTAATACCAAAACCATAACGATAATCATGCTCAAATTCAGGTGTTCCGTCTACTACAACTGGAACATCATACAAGCTTCCGTTTGGATTAGTTCTTACAAAATATACAGGCGCATTTTCTTTAGAATTTTTAATATCTCCGGCTACATATAATGTACCATATTTTAAAAAGTCTTCATAAAAATTTTTAAATAAGTTTTTCTTTTCTTTTTCTTGACCAGTTAAAGAGAAACTTATTAATAAAATAATTGCTAATAATTTTTTCATTATTTATTTCTTCGTTTTTTGTTTCTTTGTTTTCTTTTTTTCTGCAGTGCATCCCAATCTTTTTTCAAGAAAACTTGAATTTTTATAACCGTTGTATCACCACATGTGTTTTTCTTAATTACTTTTACCTTGTATTCACCTACTTTTTCAACATTAGTTGTTACACATTTTTCATGCGCACTAATTGTTAAAGAAAAAGATAATAATAAGATTAAAATCAGATTTTTCATTTTATTTATATTTTTTAAACATTAATTTATATAGCAATTTGTTCCAAGCTTGCTGTAACTTGTCAATAAACTTTTTCATATTTTTATTCTTTAGGGGTTAACCAATATTCTATTTTACCATTAGGTCTAGTAACTTCAATATAATCTTCTATTAATACACCATCTGGTTTACCACGCGTCATAGGTATTCTTTTAAATCCTTGAGTTTTTAATTTTCTAGCATCATCGTCATACTTCTTTTTAATAGCTTCGTCTTCTAGTCTTTCAGTTTCAATTGTACTCGTAGTTCCCCAGTAAGGAAGGTTTAATTGCCAACTACTCCAACCAAACACTAATCCTAATCTTTGCCAAGTAGCAGTATCTCTATCCGAAGCTTGTTTTACACTCATAGCCATTCTTAAAGCGTTGTCTAAAGGTACATTGACTGTTGCTGAAACTATTTGACCAGCCATTAAATAAGCAGGATTTTCTAAACTCCAACCTCTACGTTTTATTTCTTCTCTATTATATTTTGGAGTGTTAGATGCTGATCTTAACTTTCTAACCTTAGAATCTATAGAAGGAGAAAAATCAAATACGTTCCAAACAGCTTCTTCATAATCAGGAGATTTTTTATTACTTTGGTTATTAATTTCTCTTCCTACTGCAATTAAAGTATCTACTAATGCTCCACCATAACCTAATCCTCTAAGCAATGAGCTTAACATACCAAAACCAATATCATATGTTTTAGACTCAAGATCTCTTTTATCTTTATCTTCTTCATCAAATGCAGATGCAAATAACGCTTGTTGTAAACCGTTGAATATTAAGTTTTGTACTAAACCATAGTATAATATTTTACTTACATTTGTTCTCCAATCTCCTCTTCCAGCTAATAGATCAGCTGTAGATTTTTTTATTATTCTAGCGTACTGCATAGGCGTGTTAGCAAAGTTTAATACTAACCTACCTAATCCACTAGCTTGCTGCATTGAAATTCTATCAGTTCTACTTGACTGTTGACTTTCTTCAGAAACCTTATAAAAATCATTAAAAGCTATTGCTTCAGCTTCTGCTTCAGTATATAATTTACCTGTGTCGGTATTTATTTCTTTTAATAATCTATTTTTTCTATTTCTATAAAAAGTAGCTCCACCAGTTGCGATTGCTAAACTATCTGCTATTCTTGTAAATATAAAACCTTTATTTAATAAATAAGATACAACACCTTTAAATCCTCCTTTTTTTGATGCTTCAGCAATTTCAGATTCAGCAACGTTTATTTTCATACCGTTACGTCTTTGTACTAAGTAATCTGAATTCATTAAATACATTACATCTTTCCAATACTGTGGTTGATTAGCAAAAGCTTTACCAGCGGCAATAATGTTATTATCACTCCAGTTTAAAAAATTAACATTTGATATTAACTGTAATAAAGCTGACTTTCTATTTAAGAACATTACAGTACCAACAGAATTATTTAACCAGTCTACTACATTATCAACTTGAGGATTATCGCTAATAGCTCTATTGCTACCACGCTTCATTCTACCTAATATATCTCTTAAAGCTCTTACAAAATTACTACCGTAAATAGCCTCTAACTTATTCATATTCTTTTCAGAGAATATAATATCTACATTTTGTTGCCATTCTTGAAGAGCTTCACCTCTATAGGTTTTTTGAATACTATTTATAATATCACCAGTAATACTACCAGCCACCCAATTATTATCAGGTTTAGGATATTTACTTTCTTTCTGTATAAAAGCAATTTTTTCTGCAAACACTTTCATATCAGGATTAGATTCTATTAATTTAATTAATCCATTTCTATCTCTTGCAGATAATCCAGGTATGTCCATACCTTGCATGTTCCATATATAAACTCTTAATGCTTGAGACCATGTAAAATTACTAAAACCTGATTGATCTTGTAGATTAGAAGGAATATTATCTAAACCATCTCTTAATGCTTGAAAATCATTAGCTACAGCTATTTGAGCAGTAATAATTGCTTGTTCTGCTTTATTAAAAGGATCAACTAAATTATCTTGAATCCATGCTAACGCTCTATCACCGTCTTTTCCTTTTGGTACTATTTTATACATTAGTCCTAAAAAGTCCTCTGCTGAAGGTGGAATAAAGAATTCAAATTTATTTGAAGCTTTACCTTCTACTTGTGCTCTTGCTCTAGAATAAGTTTTATACCATTCTTTACCGCTTTGTTGTTCTATAATTACGTTAAAGTCTTTATCTAAATCTATTTTTTTACTAGCTTTAGCTTGTTGAACTTTAGATTTAACATCTACTTGATCTAATATATTTTTTACTGCTTGTACATTAGGTAATGAATCATCAGCAAAATAAAAATCATTATATCCTTGTGCTGTTTTTTCTAATATCCATAACGCTTTTGCTTCTGGACTACCATTTTCTAAACCAGTTATATTTTCAATTGGTATTTCTAAACCAATACCATTTAAAAACGTATGAATAGCTTCTGCCGATGCTTGTGGTCTAGCAGTTAATATAAATATATCACCACTACCAAATTTCCCTTGACGTTTTAAAGCTAAATCTGCTAAAGGACCTTTTCTTCCATCAATTACTTTGTTAAACTGATCAAAATTAAAAGTTGCTCCTTGCGCTTCTAAATCTTCTGCGGTTCTTGCAAATTCAGCTGGAGTAATTTCAAATGTTTGATCACCCATGTTAACAATAACCTTGCTTTTACTATAAGCTATTGTATCATCAAAATCAAATACACTTATTCCTTTTTTAGGTTTTTCATATTTTTTACCTTCAATTTGAGCTTTATCTGCATTACTCATGACCTCTATAGATTCTTCTGTGCTGCTATTTCTTTTTATTAAAGGAAGTAAATTGTCTTTATTGTTGTTTACTTGCTTAGCTGAGTCAGAGTTCACCTTTTTACTAGCTCTTAATTCTTTTCTACCTTCTGTTGGGCTTAATAATTTTCCATTTTCATCAGCAACTAAAGTTTTTCTAGCTATATTGCGTTGCTCGTTTACACTATCAGCATTTCTATCTCCTGGTTTTAAAGGAAGTTTTAAAACATCTGCTAAAGTTTGTTTACTTTTAGGATTACGTAATTTATTTAAATCTATGCCAGCATCTATAATTCTTACATCTCCACCATTTTCTAATGTTGTGCCTTTAGGTATAGTTTCTTTAAACTCTACATTAAGCATATTGTCCACGCTTATAGGTATTTGACTTTGATGAAATACTTTTCTAACTATATCCATCATAGTAGCTGCTTCGTTTTGTTGAATACCATACAATAAATAAGATCCTATAACCGAAGCTGGTGGATTATGTTCTTCTCTAAATTGCTCACCTGGCTTTAAATCAGTATGTACATATAAGAAAGGCGCAGCTGTTTTAATCATTCCAGAAGTTGCTTGATAAGCACCAGTAATAAATAGCGTTATATATTCCATTCCCATACCATTAGCATGAGCTGCTTCTAATTCTAATACAGCTTCTTCTAACACATCCATGTTGTTATTCATTCTTTTTTCATTGGTTGTGTTTCTAACTTTAGCATTAAACCATTTTGCAGTTATAACTTTTCCTGCAGGTAATTTTACCTGTGAGTTTCTAGGTCTACTACGATTTAATAACTTAGTATTTACTTGTGCTAATTTTCTAAGTCTTTGATAAGCTGGATCATTAGTGCCCCAATATATTGCATCTTTTCCTTTTGAAGCTGGTAAAAATGTATCTCTAGTAGGATTAAATCTTTTAGGATCTTTCATAATATCCCCAGTTTGTTCCCATCTAATTTTTATTTTACCATTTTTGGTTTCAACTTTAACTGGTTTTACTTCTACCCATCTTAACTTTCCAGTGTTAGTATTAATTACAGCATAGGACTTTTTAAAACCTTTAACTCCTTGTTTTTTAAGATCTTGACTTCCTTCAGTATATTTTGCTAATGCTCCAAAATTTGTCATACTAGCTCCATTTAAAGTATTAGCAGTAATATTATACGTACTAACATTGTCCTCTAAAGTTTCTTGTATTTTTACTAATTTTTTATAAGCTTTTTCTAAATCTACATTAGAAGTATTACTAGTATAATTATTTATGTTTAAATTAGGAATATTTAATATACGTTTAGTTTTATTAATATCTTTTGACTGACCTAACTCTTCCATTGTTTCTTTGTTAAGCTTTTTACTTGCTTTAACATTGTCTAATGAAGCTTTTTCTACAGTTCTAGCATCTAATAAGTTTTCTACTTCAGTAATAAATTCTTGAGCCGTAAGTGGAGAATTATTTATTTCTAATAAATCTCCTAATCTTCTCATAAATGTAGAATTATTTTTTAAATTACCTAAAGTTTCTACCATAATACCTTCTGCTAGCATGCTAACAAAAGAATTATATCTTTTATCTCTACCTTTTATATTATCTCCAGATACCTCTGGTCCTACTAAATAATCTATTAAAGCATTTTCACTTACACGTGGTACTTCATAATATTGAACATTGTCTTGTCTAAATGTTTTCTTTAATTCAAATCCTTTAACATTCTTGAACCTACGTTTTATAGTTTTAATAGGAATTGCTTTTATTAAACCACCTCTAACAGCTCTTTTAACAAACTCTTCATATTGTGCGTCAGAATATTTACCAATAATAGATTTAATATCAGCTCTTACATCAGTACTTTTAGTAGCATAGTTAATAAGATATTTAACTAATTGTTCTGGTGTAGGAGTAATACGTTGATTCGCTTTTTTCTTTTGATTAGCTGTTTTGTTACCCATTCTAGTATATATATCTCCAGCTCTTTTACCTACAATGCTAGGAAAAAACCCTCCTTTTCCTACTAACTTATCGACAATTTTATTTATCATAGGTTCTACCAATGCTTCTATCTCACCTGAAATAGCATCTATTTCTGTAGGATATATTAAAGGTCTTCCTAAATCTTCATCTTGATTTTCATCAAAATCTTTTGTTTCTACTGTTTGAGGAGTAAAACCTTTTTCCTCTTGCATTTTATCTAAACTTCTACCTTTAGTTGCAAACATTTCTATTAATCTTGGACCAATTCTTAAAGCTAAATTATTAGAATATGTAGTAGCAGAACTCTTAGATCTATCAAAGTTTTCCATAAAACTCCAAAGTTCTTTTCCAACTTCTTGTTTTAATTCTTTCATTACATCTTTTCTTCTCCAAGTATCAGGGTTTACGTTTCTACCACCAGTAACACCCCATCTGTCTAGTGCAGATATAACTGCAGCTTCTAATTGAGGTATAATAACATTTTCAATATCAATATCTTCACCTTTTTGCCAACTAGTTGTTGCTGTATCAAGATCTAGTTTCTTAGATTTTTTACCTTTAGGTTTACGTTTAGATTTAGCTCTATCTTTTTGTATGTTTTCAAGCTTTTGTTTTATTCTTTTCTTTCCTATAGTTTCTATTTCAGTTTCTACATCTACTTCACCTAGTTTAATATCAGCTTCACCTTTAGCAAACTTCATTATTCCACTATCTTTACCTAAAAATCCTTTTGCTCCTTTACCTTTTTCTACAAGTCTATTATAATCTCTTATTAAATTAACAACATCGTTACCGTCTTTAATTGTAACATTAGCTCCAAAGTAATTAAAAAATCTTCTAAAAATATCTTGAAGTTTACCAATAAAACCTACATCTACTTCAACATCTCCATATGTTAATGCTTCACTAAACAATGTCATTATTTCTTCTAATGCTACTTCAGGATCAACATTTTCATCTAACACATATTGTTCTATTCTTGCTTGTAATTCTCTTCCAGCTTCAGTATTATTAAAAATTATATTCTTATTATTTCTTAATTCATTTAATAAAGAAACAGCTAATTTACTTACTACATTCTCAGGTTTTTTACCTTTTCTTCCACCTTGTTCCCAAGCTAACATATCAGCTTTATATTTTCTAACAAATGCTCTTACTAGTCCATGGAATCCTTCATGTTGACCAGTAGCAAACATTCTATCTTTTAAAGCTTCATCTTCATTTACAAGTAAATAATTTTCTTCTTCTTGTATAATACTACCGTTATCATCTACAACAGCATCTACCGTAACAAACACACCATAATCAGTAGCGCTTGACTTATCAACATTAATTTTTCTTCCTGGATTTGCTTTTTGTATTTCTTCAATTTTTTGTTCTATTTCAGACAAAGTACCTGAGAAAAACTTTTGACCAATATCTCCTGCTATTTTTTCAACTCCTACATTTATTTTACTAAACAATTTAATAACATCAGGTTCTAAAAGATTTCTCATTTCTGCTTCCGCACCTTTTATTTGTTTATCCAAAAGTTCAACATAGTAATCTGATGCGGCTTCTTTTTTATTTCTTTTTAAGGTATCGATTTTATCTTGTAATCTCATTACCTCTAGTTGTTTATCTGAAGAAACCCATTTAGGAATTTTACCTGCAGTTCTTTTTACAGCTGCTATGTCATTTAAGATTTGCTGTTTTTGTTCTAAAGAAATAGTTTTATTTTTTACCTGAGTATCTAAAAACTTGTTAGTACCCTCAGGATCTAATCCAGCTAAATATAAAGATTCTAAATTAGTATAAGAAGCGTAAGCATTAGGATTAGTTATTCTACTACCTAAACCACCAGCTATAAAAGCTTGCATACCTAGGTTTAATATTTCGTCTCCAGTCATAGCTTCTTTAAAAGGAGCTCTTTCTCTATTTACTTTTTTATTTAATCTACTACCAACACCATAAGTAGTGCTTACTTCTTGAATTATTTCTTGAACTGTTTCTCTACCACCTTCATAAAGGAACATTTGAGTTTTAGGAAGTTGTTTAAAACCCCAGTTTTTTAAGTTGTTACCAAGAGTAGTTAAAGCTGGTCTTAATCCAACATTTTTAACATTGTCTATAAAAGATCCTCTTCCTAGTGTACCTAATATTGAGTTTTTAGTTGCTGCGGCTCGTAAACTATTAGTAGCAGCTTGATTCCATTTTGCTAAAGGAGCTATTGGAGCAGTGATCATTCCAATTCCAGCATATAATAATGAAGCTTGTTGAGCTAAAGCCTCTACTTCATTAGAATTCATACCTGCTTTGGTACCTTGTCTTCTTACATCATTGTAACCTATTTGACTAAAATACATTCCTTGAGCTATAATAGCATCTACCATGTATTGTTTTATAGGTAATTTATAATAATTTATAGGTGGAGCTTTAGGATTTAGTTTATTAGCTTGTTTAGCAAATTGTTCTGCTACCTTAAATTGACTTACATTTTTAAATCCATTTAATCTAGCCAATAAACTTGCTCTAGCTGGAGCGGTTAATAAACCTACTCCTCTAGTTAATAATATTTGAGTAGCTAAATGTCCAAACACTGTTGAAGTTGTAGCTGCAGCTCCTCTTAATGAAAAATCAGCTACAGTTTCAGTAGATTCATCTAAACCTTTAGTTATTTCTTTCCATGGATCTATTATTTCTCCCGTTTCTTCATCTAATGTAGCTGGAAAATCATCTGGACCTACCATAAAATTACTATCGGCATCATAAACTATTCCTTGATCATCTCGTATAAATCTTACTCCATTGTAATTAAAAGCTTTACCAGTTATAATTCCATATCCTCCGTAATCCCTTAATTGTTTTTCAAGTTCTACTTTTACATCTTCTTTTCGTTGCATTCCTTTAGAAACACCCTGTATATAACTAAAATCATCACCAGTAATTTTTTTCTCAGCCCATCCAGCTGCTTCAGCAATCCACCCTGTTACAGTTAAAGGTATGTCTCTAAGATCTTGGCGTATAGCTGCAGGAAAATTATAAATAACATCGCCTAATCCATCTAGTATACTAGTTCCAGTTTGTTGTTGACGTAATTTTTTTTCTTGTCTTTTAAGCGCAATATCTTCTAGTTTATTAAAATAAGCAGGATAATTTTCTGCTTGATAAGCTCTCCAATCATTACCACTAAAGTAAGAATATGGTCCTAAAGGTTTTCCTTCTTTATCTACTTTTAATTCTTTTAAAGCTTCGTCTATAGTGTATTCAGTTGTTACTTCTTTAGTAGTCATGGTTTTAGGATCAAATTTAGTTTCTCCTAAATCCCATTCTGTTACTGTTTCAGTTTTACTTTTTAATTCATCGGGTAATTCATCTCTTCCTAATAAATCATTTAATTTTACTGCTTTATTTAATCTTGTATTAACGTCAGCCATATAGTTTTCTACATAACTACTAAGTTGCATCCCCAGTGCAATATCACCTTCTTCTCCACTACCATCACTTCCTTGAAATATATTTAAAGCTTTTTTAATTTGATCAACAATAGGACTTTCATCATTTTCATTTAAATAAATATTTAAAGCACTTGTTAGTAAACCACGCATTTGAGTTATTGAGTTACCCATTGGAGTTGATGAGGCTGCATTTTGAAAGGCTATATCTAACAAATCCCAACCTTCATTAGAAAATTCACCAAATGGACCCATCAGATCAGAAATTTTTACAAGTTCTCTTAAATCTTCTGGAATATCATCTTTTGCTAACCAACCTTTAAAATCTGCTACTCTTCTTTTATATTCTTCTTCATTTTCTTTTTCTAATTCTTTAAAAAGATTAGGATAAAAAGTATCAAAAAAAGTATCTATAGAATTTTTCTTTTCATTATTTACATAATAATATGTGTAAGGAAAAGGATTGTCTAAATCTTCTGCTGCGATTACATCTTTTATATAATCTTTGTTAATTCCAGGAAAATTCATTTTTCCATTAACTAAGTTATATTCTTTATTAACTTCTATAATTTTATCTGAAGCAAAATTAGGTTCTTTTTTAAATGTTAATCTATCATAAAGATCTTTATCAACAGTGTCATCAGGAGCCCAACCCAACTGCACGTATTGTTGTGTTCTATTTATTTTATCTTTAGACAAATTATATCTAGTAGTTGTAGTTATATCTCCTTCATCTATGTGACCAAAAGAAGTTAAAGCACCTATTATATCTTCTTGATTTTCATCATCTATACTTAAAGCTCTCCAGTCTTCTTCACCTTTAGTTCTAGCACTATATTCTACATATGGTTCATCATCTATTAAATTCCACATGTATTCTGTGTTCTCATCTTCACTGAGAATTATTTCACCTGGTCCTCCTTTTGCAGTAAACTTATTCCACTCTTCTTGTTGCTTAGCTATTAATTCTTGTTGTTGTTTCATTTGAAGATTAAATTGCTCAGCTTCTTCTTTTTTATCTTCAGGTAAGTTTTCTACAATAAACAATTGATTCTCATCATCAAAAACAGTCTCTACATAAGTCGGCATTGTAAAACTCATATTCTTCCAACCTAAATCTATTTGTTGACCATAAATAGGTAAACTTTTTTCAACCTCTGGATCTTTAACAGCTCCCTCCATAATAGAATTCCATTGCTGCTGCATAGGATGTTCTTCAATTTCAGTTTCTACTACATCAGTATCTACAGGTTGATCTTGAACTTCTTCAACTATTTCTTCCTCTGTTTCTTTTACAGGATTTTGCTCAAAGTACTCATCTAATATCGATGTTACATTATTTGGAATAATTGGCATATATAATTATATTAAGAATATTGTTCTATTAAAACCTCTAATTCTGGTGTTTTTTCTTCAGGTAAATTTCTAATTTCTTCTTGTAGTTTTTGATAATATATTGGCATACCCGCTTGCCACTCTTTAATACCTAGCATGTTTTTATAAAAATCTGGCAAAGGCATATTATTATCATTTAAAGCTTTTATTAAATCTCTTCCTTGAGCTGTTTCTTCTGTTAATGTTTCTTTAATCATACTTGGTCCACCTGGTACATCTTCTTGAACTAATTTAATATCTAAATTATAATCCATTATAAGATCCATCATAAAAGCTTTTTGCGCGTCTACTAAACTTATACGTGTTTCACTTCCTTCACCTATTCTGTTAAACATGTATCTGTTACCTACAAATCCAGCTTTTCCTTCAGGTGATAAAGAATCATAAAGTTTTTCAAGTTCTGGAGTTACTACTTCATTCATACCTAATGGTAAATCTATTTTTAAATTTTTATTTGTATACCCTGAAAGAACTGAAATGTCTCCACTAGCTACAGCAAATAATCCAGCAATATGAGCTTGTACCTCAGCTTTATAAGATGGAGTTCTATTAATAGCTGCGGTATTTATAGGTTTAACAAACCATCTACTAAGTTTATTGTTTTCAATTTTATATTGAGGTATTTTTATAGAAGTATCTTGAGCAGGATCATTAGGATCGCCACTTGGAATTGTACCTCCTAGAAAATATTGAGGTTGTAAAGTAGCATTAATTGTAATTCCTCCGTTGTCAAATGTTTTACTTAAATCCATTGATGATGGAACATCTGTTATATACAAACTTAATATATCTCCATTTTCTACCTGTGTAGAATCTACTTCACCATAAACCGTGTACCATGTTCTACCAAACTCATCATTAAATATATTTTTTCCTTTTAAAAAATCATCTATAACATAATCTTTTTGATGTAAATATTTTTTAAATGCATAACCCGCTATATCAAAAGCTATAGCTTGAGTTAAAACACATACTTCTCCATTAACACTTGGTCTAAAATTATAACCTTTTTCTACTTTTACATCTTCAAAATAATCAAATAAATTAGCCCAACCAGCTACTAACAACATGTTTCTATCTCTCATTCTTTCATTAGTACCATTAATATTAAAGGTATCATAATTAGAAATAAAGAAAGATAAATTTTCTGGTTTTAGTTGTTCAACTGCTACAATCAAATATCCCCCTAGTTTTTGAATTTCATCTAATCTTTTAAAATAATTATCTATAAATTTTTTATCTTCTTTAATTTGCTCTTGAGACATGTTTTTAATGTTAGTTGCTAAACGTGTAGATCTAGCAATTACACCATTCATAGGGTCTTGAGCTTGCTGTACAAATGCTTGGGTAACAACATCTTGTAGATTAGGGTCTTCATTTGGATTTAAAGATAAAGGACTATTAAGATAATTATGATACCTAATATTACAATCAGTAAAAAAATCTAACTCATTAGCGCGTCTAACTTTAGACACATTAACAAGTCGGTTCATTTTATCATTATGTGATTTTATTATACTATTCATTTTATGCTGGTTTATCTGTTCCTAATAATCCGCCGGCCATTTGTCCTATTCCACCCCACATGGCTTGTGTTCCTTGAGCAGAAGCTAACGCAGCATTTTGTTGCTGGTTAGCAAAACCTTGATACATGTTAGAATATCTTTGTATATCAGCGTTGCTTCTATTTTCAGCTGCTTGGAATTGAAATATTTCACCTGAAACATCTGCATCTTGAGCTCTTTCACCTTGCTCAATTAATATATCTTGGTATCTTTCTGTAGCCATTACCTTTTGCTGTTGCATTGAAGCCTCACCCGCGGCTCTCATTTTAGCATTATCAGCTTCTTGTTTTGAAATATCAGCAGCTACTTCTTTTTTAGATTTTAAAGCAGCCATAGCTAAAGCTGTTGCACCACCAGCACTAGCGCCAGTTTGTTCTAAAGTATCTAAAGTATTAGCTAAAGCAATATCAGCTTCTTCGGCTTGCATTTCAGCCGCAGCTGTAGATACAGTTAAATTATTATATGGATTAGTTATTTGTGAAGATAAATCACTAGCTAAACCAGATAAATCTGTAACACCTGCATAGGGATTTGTTATAGTTTCACGCGAATCTATTGCATCCTGCATGTCTGCGTAAGCTTGATTTTTTAGCCCTCTAGCATTACGCATTTGTTTATGCGCTTTTCCTGCTGCTACTGCTCCACCAATTGCTGTTGCTGCTCCCGCAACTACCGCTGTTATTGCTGCCATATTATTATAAGTTTTTAATTATTTCGTGAGAAGGTGTGGGATCAATAGTCCACCCTAATTCTTTATGTATTTTTAATAAACTAGAATTTCTACCCATGGTCATTACATGGATAAATCCTTTTTGTTTTAAAATTTCTTCTACTATTTGTATTAGAAACTTTAAAGCTTCTTTTCTATCTTTTTCTTTATATTCTGGATTAGATACTACCCATTCTAATAACGCTGCTTTTGAATTTGTTAAATAAACATAGCAAGCTGCTATTTCAATATTTTCTTTTACAACCATAAAACCTGTTTCTGGTAAAAAAGTTAAAGGCGGTGGTGACCATCTCCACCATTTCCACCATTTACATAGTGTTTTATAGTCTGACTCTACGAGTCGTTTAACATTAAATTTCATATAATTATCTTAAATTATACACAGAACCTACGCTAAAAATTTGTTTAGCTCCTTGAGGATCTGTAGTATTATCTTGTAAAAATGTAACTACTGCATATTGACCTTTTATTCCAGTTACTTTGTTACCTGGGGTTATAACTTCTTCTGCAAGAGTTTGAGAAGCATTTTTTATTGCTGCAAAATAAACATTTTGTTTTCTATCAAAACCAGCTCTATAAGCTATATTAGTTGCAGGTACTACATAATATCCTTCGTCATAACTCATAATTTCTCCATCTACATCAACATGAGTTGTATTTCCTAAAGCAGGTTGTTGAGGATTTGAATCTACTCCTGTATAATCTGAAACAATATTTGATACTTTCCAGCCATTACTACCCGCATAATTTATAGTTTGAAAAGTTTTAGTTGTTGTTGGTTCAGGATTAAATACAAATGTTACTTGAGATTTAACTATAGAATCATAAAATTTATTATAATCAGAATTAGAATAATGTTTCCAAATACCATTATTTTTAAAAGTATAGTATTGACCAAAAAGACTTGTAGAAAGTTGAGGTATGTAACTCATAAAACTAACCCAACCATTTATTAAATTATCATAAACTACAGTTTGAGTTGGATTATTACCTAGTGTCAATACATAGTTTTTATTAAATACATCATAACCACCAATTATTTCTCCTCCTTCAGTTAATTTATCTCTAAAATAATCTATCATACCATTGTTAGATATTTCAAGTAATCCATTAGGACCTAACTGCATTACCACCGATCTATCTCTATCGGTAAAGTATTTATTATATCCATATATTGCAAAAGATCCTGGGTCTCTTGATATACCAAAGTTTCCTTCAAAAGCACTAGGAGTTCCTATTACCTTTGTACTATCAGTAGTTATAGGTTGACCTTCTTGAGTAAATATAACATCTTTATCAATAGGCGCTCTATTTACTTTTCGCTCTTGTAATATAACTAAGTTAGTATTTTCAGCATGTAATTTTTGTATACTTCCTGAAGCAGGATCTACTGCTCTAGTTATATCTTCACCTATAGGAAACTGATTACTATTGTTAATACCATTTTTAGAATTATAAATACCTGAATAAATTAAAGCATTTTGTCTTCGTTCTTGAGCATCTTCTTCTTCTACAATATATGCTTTATTTCCAAAATCTACACTAGCATTGTTAAAACCTCCTTCAATTCTAGCTTCTTCTACAAACCAATCTTCATATACATTAGAATTTATATAACCATCTCCCGTTGTTGGATCTGGAGTACCTGTAGTGATACCTCCAGCTTCTACATCTACTGTACCATCTGGTTGTCTTTCTTGGTATTGAGTAAAGTTTTTTAATCTTTTTAACCAAAAAGTGTTAAAATATGATAGTTCTAATGTAGTAGCCATATATTATTATTACTCGTTTTAATCAATTATTACAGCGGGCCAACACAATCTACACATGGTGCCGCTGTTGCTCCAAATGTTGCGTCATAAAAGTTAACTTCAAACCTAGCGCAAGTACTACACGCGGTACAACCTACAGTACGAATACCATTATTTCTTACAGCATATTCTCCTGTTGCAGCAAAATGATATGTAAGTGAAGCGCTGGTTGCTCCAGTTCCTAATACATTTAATAAATTATAATTACCCACTGCTACTCCTGGATTAGTAGGAGAAGATGGTGCCGCTGTTGCTAATTGCCATGGATCTGCAGCAGTGGCTCTATATAATATTGTAAAGTTTGTTTGATATGTATTATCAGGACTTGCAAATGCTTGTTTTTCTAAAATAGCTTGAATAACAAAAACTCCTTGTACTAATTCACCTGTAGTAAATGAAGGAACAACTGGTGGTAATCCACAACCAAATTTTGTGGTACCAGGATTTGCGCTTAAAGCTTCATTATATGCATTGTAATATCTTAAATTTAAAGAATTACTAGAAGTTGGACCGTATCCATTTGGTCCAGCTCCTACAGCTGTATCAATTGTAGATAGTATAGTTTGTGTTCCACTTCCAATTATTGGACCAGCACTACCTACAATACCGGAATTAACATTTACATTTGCTCCAAAAAATACTTCTAAAGGATAACCAGTTCCAATTAAACAGCTTGTATCTAAAGCTGCCATAGCAGGAGATGGTCCAAAGCATAATACTTGATTAACTGGTGGAGTACCCACAACAATATCATATGAACATGCTACTGATAAACTTCCTGGAGAAGTTACGCACGAAGCAGCTGCATCTGTTAAAGTAAGATCAAAAGTATATGTGCCATTAATTACAGAACCTCCTGTTTTAGTAACATTTCCACTTTGATCAATGCTAAATGTAGCAGTCCCACCTGGTGAAGTTACATTTAATTCATAACATAATTCTTGAGTATCATTTGTAATATCTGCAGAACCGTTTTTACCATTAGTAAATTGTCCCCATACTCCAGATGTAGTTGTATCATATCCTGAAGAACCTCCAGCAAAACCACATGCTTTTTCTGTTCCAGCATCTGGTCCATAAGCCGGTGTAAAACCACCTATTGTAGGAGCAACATTACCTAGTTGAATTGTAATTTGATTATTTAAATTATCAATAAATACAGGATTAACACCATCATCATAAACAGTTTGAAATGATATTTCAAATATATTAGATTTAGTTACAGTTTCAGCTCCATACCAAAATAGTTGATTTGTTTGAATATTAAAATCATCATATGCGGCAGGAACTGTTTCAACAATATTAAATACACCTGTCACATCTACTCCATTACCATCTATAACTTGAGTTATTGTTGGAACACCTTGAAGTGTTAGTATATTTCCAGCAGAATCAGTAAAACTAAATGCTGTAATTATATTAGTACCAACTGTATCATCTTCTAAGAAAGTTCCTAAACTTGTTGTAGTTCCAGATACACCTCCATAATCAGATATAACTTGTCTATTTAAATCAATTAAATTACCTGAAGTAGATGATTCATAAAATATTTCTAATTGACTTTCTACAGCTTCAGTTTCAGATACTGACAAATAAGGATACATACACCCAGTTGTAAGAGCTGCCGCTGGAATAGTATCAGTAGTTACTTTCGCCCCTAATGTATTAAGTTCTGGCGAAGTAGGCTGTGTCAATTGTGGTTGTGATTCTTCAGCTCCAATTTTTAAACCTTGTGCTAAAGGATTTTGTTGTACATTGTAAAAGTTTTGATATTCTCCAGGTCTTCCCCATGGAACTTTACCATCTGTCGCTGCAGGATCTGTAGGATTAAGAAAAGCTCCTGCGCTTGTATTTCCATTACTAAAAGGTGAATTAGCTAATTCTAAACCTCCTGAACCTACATTACCTACAGTTACTGATTCATCATTAATTCTTCCTGGAAAATATTGAGTATTCCAAGCATATTCTCTATTTTCATAATAATAAGTTCCGGCTCCAGCTTTTTGAAGATTATTAATATTTGGATTATTAACCCTTCCAAATAATCTTACTGATGCAGAAAACTCTGTTTGTAATGGTCCAACTTCATTTAAATCTCTTGGTACTTTATTTATATTATCACCTAATAATACTGCAAAAGCTACTCTACCTCTATCAACAGCTTCTCTTACAGGATAACCATTAACATATCCAGGTAAATATATATTATAATATTCTTGTTCTTGTTGTTTAACAACTAATTTATATGATTGCCAACCAGTAGGATTCGCAGGATACACCACTGTTTCAACTACAGCTGAAACCCCAGCTCCTGTGGTAGATGTTTGAAACAATATTTGACCATTAGAATAACCAGTTCCTCTATTAATAATTTGTACTCCAGTTATTACACCAGCAGTTTCACTTACTACTTCTACTGTTAATCCACTACCTAATGCAAAATTTCCTGGAGGATAACCAAATCCTAATATATCTCCTACCGCGTGACCATTACCACCACCTAGTATTATTACTTCATCACAACTTGTATCACTTTCAGATTTATATAATCCAGGTTCACCTGTAATAGTATTGTTAGTTCTTTGAGTTATACCATTGTTTAATTTTACTCTTAATGCATTACCTAACCATTTATAAGTAGTTACATCGTTTATAGGATCATCTACATCAGTCCAACTTTTATAAGGAATATATATAGTAGAACCATTAACAAGTGGATTATCATCATTACTTGATAACACTACACTAGATGCTCTACCATATCTATCTGATAAAACCCAACCTACTTGATAATTTCTATTTTGTTTTACAGAATGATTAGGGTATTGAGCATAGTTGTCATAGTCTAAATCTTTATTACCATTAATTACCTCGTAATCTAAACTATTAGGAGGAGTGTGTTTTTGTAAAAAATTACCATATATTACTCTATTCCCAGTTATTTCTTGACCTAATGCTTTTAAAGGTACATTATCATAAACTCTATTTTGTTCACTAGTAGGAAAAGTTCTATAAGGTTTTATAGATTTATAATCAAA
>CEOR01024156.1_pt1 | contig 16707 bp, 29 predicted proteins | sample 530661 | NCBI WGS metagenome assembly CEOR01 (sample SAMEA2620836, study PRJEB7988) | marine metagenome | biome: marine biome (ENVO:00000447); feature: deep chlorophyll maximum layer (ENVO:xxxxxxxx); material: "saline water (ENVO:00002010), including plankton (ENVO:xxxxxxxx)" | depth 65 m
TAGGTTGGCTCTCTTAAATAAAACTATCGATAATTTTGATGATTCTTACGATGTTGAAATTATTGTAGATCTTTCTTTTTGTGAGGAGACAAAAGTTTTTCATAGATGCATTGAAGACTACAATGAAAATCTTTGGAGGAAAGATATTTGGTTGATGGGGTATCATCCTTATGATGAAGTTGATAGTGAAGATGTAGGTTTTGAACCTATTGTTGATAGATCATATACTATGATTTTTGTTCAAAGGTTATCAAAACTGCAAGAAGCGTCCGACAAGTTGTCGATGCGGGGATACTATGAAAACTTGAAAGAGTATATTAGTAATCCTTATTTTCGTGAAAGAAAACGTGCTTATAGGAGAATGTTAAAATGCCAGGTGTAAGAGGAAAAGGTATGGCTAAAAAAGCCAAGGAAAAAGCCAAGAAAATGACTAGAAAGAAAACATCAGCTAAAAAGAAAACAGGCATGCGAGGTGGTGGAATGGTTCCCAAGAAAATGGGCATGCGAGGTGGTGGAATGGTAAAGAAGCGTTAAGAACGTGGATGTTGTCGATTTGTGTAGACACCTGTATAAGGTGTATCAAGGAAGAGAGGAGGAGATCTCCTCTCTTCTGACAAACGGTATGGCGCAAGATATGTCGCAATACCGCCAGCTAGTAGGTGAGGTACAGGGCCTTCGCTTTGCTAGAGATGAAATCAAGTCCCTGCTGGAGAAAACAGAAGAAGATGTCGAAGACACTTTACGTACCTAATGAGGTCGCAGAAAAGAATAAACCCACAGCAAAAGTTGCATATATTGAAGAAAAGGATCGAGTTTTAGATCCGTCACTCCTAGATAAATCACTTGTACAAAGACTTCCACAACCAACAGGTTGGCGGGTTTTAGTTATGCCCTACAAAGGGAAAGCTAAAACAGACGGAGGTGTTTATCTTCCTGATCAGATTGTTGAAAGGGAGGCTGTTGCTACGGTTGTGTGTTATGTATTAGCGGTTGGACCGCTAGCATATGTTGATGAATCCAAGTTTGGGTCTAAAGCAAAACCGTGGTGTAAAAAAGGTGACTGGGTTTGTATAGGTAGATACGCGGGGGCTCGTTTTACTATTGATGGCGGAGAGGTTCGCATCATTAATGATGATGAGGTTATCGCTACTATTTTAGATCCAGATGACATAAAGCATATCTAAGGAGGTTATTATGGCTGAAGAGGCAATCAAGCAAGAGGTTGACGAAGATGTTGAAATTATTTTGGACGACAACAGCACTACGTCAGAGACTGTTGATGTTGAGAACAAAGCTCAAGATACTTTGCAAGAAAGTGAAAAAAAAGTTTCTACTAGTGAAGTTGAAACTCAAGAAAACTCTGAAGAGGAGATAGATCAGTATAGTAAATCTGTTCAAAACAGGATTAAAAAACTGGTTACCGCACGAAGGCAAGAGGAAAGAGATAAAGAAGAGGCTATTCGATACGCTGAAGCTCTTCGCAAAGAAAACGAAGAGTTAAAAGAAAGAAATACAACTCTTAATAAAGGGTATAATGCTCAATACGAGGGAAGAGTTGGATCTCAGCTAGAACAAGCTAAAAAAGCATTTAAAGATGCTTATGATAGCGGAGACTCTGATGCTATCGTTGCGGCAAATCAAGCTATTGCCCGTATCACACTTGACGAGGAAAGGTTACGAGTAATCAAAGCTCGTGAAGAAAAAAATGAAGCGGCTGTTCAACAACAACAACAACCGCAAGAACAACAACCAGCAGCAAACCCTGACCCAAAGGCCAAAGCATGGGCTGATCGTAATGATTGGTTTGGAAATGATCGTGTTATGACGGTTGGAGCTTATGCAATACACGAGGATTTGGCTAACGAGGGGTTTGACTTAACATCAGATGATTACTATTCTGAGCTAGATAAAAGATTAAGGGTTGAATTTCCTCAAAAATTTGAGAATAATACAACCAACGGGGGAACTGCCAGAGTCGCTTCTGCTGATAGTTCCGCTTCCCGCAGTACAAAAAAGGGGCGCAGAGCCGTCAAGTTAACACCGTCACAAGTTGCGATAGCAAAAAAACTTGGCGTTTCTCTTGAAGACTATGCAAAACATGTAAAGTGAGGAGAACCATGACGGAAAGAACACCTAGAGCGGCAAAAACTCGTGCAGGAACTGCACGACCTAAACCTTGGGCACCACCTCAGAAGCTAGATGCTCCAGAGCCACCCCCAGGGTATGTACATCGTTGGATTAGGACTGCTATTCGTGGCGAGGACGATAGAATGAACATGCATGCACGTTTACGTGAAGGATGGGAATTAGTTCGAGCAGAAGAGCATCCTGATTTTGACGCACCAACCATAGATGAAGGCAAGCATGCTGGAGTCATTGGCGTAGGCGGGTTAGTTTTAGCCCGTATACCTGAAGAGACAGTTGACCAACGCACCGAATACTATCGGGATCGGACCCGTGATCAGATGGTAGCTGTTGACCAGGACCTGATGAGGGAACAACACCCCTCAATGCCGATCAAAAATGAACGGCAAAGTCGTGTATCATTCGGAGGTCGCGCAAGCGATCAGAGTTAATTTAAACTAGGAGAGAAATCCAATGGCAAATGCTAATGGTGCTTTCGGTCTTCGAGCTATCGGTAAGGTAGGTCAGAACACCAACTCCACTGGTTTTTCAGGGTATACGCAATACGAGATTGCAAGTGATAACTCAAATTCAATCTTTCAGGGTTCACCGGTCATACCGCTTTCTACTGGTTTCATAGACATAGTAGGTGCGGCAGCTGGTGGAACTGTTGGTCTTTTGGGTGCATTCAACGGTTGCGAATACGTATCCTCAACTACCGGTGAAAAAGTCTTTTCCAACTATTGGCCTGGGTCTGGTGCAGACTCTAACCATCCGGTTAAGGCGTTCGTTTATGATGATCCAATGCAGTTATATTCAATTGCAACGGATGCGTCTGTTACCAGTGAAGCAACTTTGCGTGGTCATGTGTTTGCTAACGCTAACTTCTCAAGTGGCGCAAGTGGGTCTACTACAACAGGTAAATCCTCTGGTGCTTTAGCTGTAAGCACAATCAACACCACCAATACACTCAACCTACGTATCATGGGTTGGCAGGAAGATGCTGAGAATCAGGATTTTGCTGCTGCTGGTATTCCTGTAATTGTTCGTTTAAACAACCACTTCAATAGTCCAAACGGTGCTATTGCTGGTGGCACTGTTTCTACGACCGGCGTGTAAGGAGGGTATAGATAATGGCTATTTCTCGCGCACAACTCGCAAAAGAGCTTGAGCCAGGTCTTAATGCTCTTTTTGGTTTAGAGTACGATAGATACGAAAACCAGCATGCTGAAATCTTCACAACCGAAACTTCAGATCGAGCATTTGAAGAGGAGGTGATGTTGTCAGGTTTTGGAACCGCGCCAACTAAGAGTGAAGGTTCCGCAGTAGCATTTGATGATGCTAATGAGGCATACACTGCACGGTACAACCATGAAACCATAGCTCTTGCTTTCTCTATTACAGAAGAGGCAGTAGAAGACAATCTTTATGATCGTCTTGGTTCACGGTACACTCGTGCTTTGGCTCGCTCCATGGCTCATACTAAACAAGTTAAAGCTGCCGCAGTGTTAAATAGTGCTTTTGACAGCACCGTAAAAGGTGGAGATGGGGTTGAACTTTGTTCTACCGCACATCCATTAACTAACGGTAGCACGTTTGCTAACGAACCATCCACAGCGGCGGATCTTAATGAAACTTCTCTTGAGGATGCTTTAATTAATATCTCTGCATTCGTTGACGAAAGAGGTCTTAGGGTGGCTCTTAGAGGTGTAAAACTAGTCGTTCCTAGACAACTACAGTTTGTAGCTGAAAGAATTATGGCTTCAAATCTTCGCTCTGGAACTGCCGATAACGACATCAACGCGATGCGTTCTATGGGTATGCTTCCTGAGGGATATGTTGTGAATGACTTCTTGACGGACACAGATGCATTCTTTGTCCTTTCGGATACGCCTCGTGGCTTTATTCACTTCGAGAGAACCCCACTTTCCACACAAATGGAAGGTGATTTTGACACAGGTAACATGCGTTACAAAGCGAGAGAAAGATATAGCTTCGGCTTCTCTGATCCTCGTTGTGTCTTTGGATCCCCTGGAGCTTAGAAGATTCCGTAGTGAAACTAAGGGGGCGGAACCTATTGAACCGCTCCCTTTTTTTCTTTATAGTATTAAACATTCCTGACGATTGCATTGTGTGATCGACATTAGCCAAGACAGGAGAATAACATGGCTGTTCATTTTACTGGTCCCGTACTTTTTGCTGGCAAGGACGGTCAGCGCAAATGGTTTGAAAATTTACCCGTTGACAAAAACCCTGATTACTTAGTCTACATGGATGACTTTACAGGTGTGTCTCTTGATGACACAGATGACTGGACTGTTATCAAAGACAGCAGTGCATCAGCAGATATCGCCGCAGATGTGGTAAACGGTGCGATAACACTAAGCTCACAAGCAACCACTGATAATGATGGTGCCTCTATTCAGGGTAATGAAATTTTTGCATTGTCTACGACTCGTGATGTTTGGTTTGAAACAAAGTTGACCCCAACGGATGCAGAAGGTGACGCAATGGATATATGCGTTGGTCTTACAGTTAACTTTGCTACTAACCCTGAAGCAATGCTCACAGCAGCAGATCGTATTGTTTTTCAAGTAGATGATGGTGATAGCAATATTGATTGTGTTACAGAAAAAGATGGAACCGCAACAACCACTGATAGTGGTGTGGATATTGCCAGTGGCACAGCTGTGACATTAGGTTTTCATGTTAAAGGCACAGGTTCTGTTGAGTTTTTTGTCAACAGAAATTTAGTTGCTACGCATACAACTAATCTTCCTGACAATGAAAACTTAGCGATTGCAGCTATGGAGTTGTCTGGTTCTGCTACTGGAACTAAATCAATGAATGTTGATTATCTCTTCGCCGCGCAAAACCGTTAAGGAGTAAGGTATGACTACTTCCTCCAAGACTAAACCCAAAGCCACCGCGAAGAAGGCTACCGCGAAGAGGGTTTCTAAAAAGGACTTACCTCCTGTTGGAAGCGCGAAGCGTAAGGCACTGATTCTGCGGGGTGATATAAAGGAGTAGATTATGTCAGGATCTGATGTAGTAGCAGTCTTTATAACTGCTGACACTAATGCCGCTGATAATGCTTCTATTTCTGCTAATGAGCGTCCTAACACCGATTTTACAATTGGGGGCACGGATACTTCTGGCGGAGTCGCAACTTTTGACGCAGGAAGGATTGTTACAGCAACAACGGCAGGCACAGGTGATAGCGGAAAAACCGTTACCATCACAGGCACAGATGTTAACGGTGATGCTCAAACAGAAACGATAACTCTTCCAGGATCAGCAACCACCACCTCTGGGACAAAGTTCTTTAAAACAGTTACTGCGGCTAGTGCTAGCACACAACCGGCGGCTAATGTTTCTTTGGGTCATGCGGCGGGTGCAGCTGATGTTGTTTTCGCAGGAAGATCTCGTTTGCAGGGTTTAAATATCGTTTGTTCTGCAACGGCTGGAACTTTGGATTTTAGAACTACTTCTGCTACTGGCTCAAGTATTTTTAAAGTTGGAACTGTCGCTTCTGCAACGGCTACAAGAGACATTACAATTCCTGACGAGGGTTTACTCTTCACTGATGGAATATATGTTCAGTATACTGTTGCCACGTTTGGTACATTGACAGCTTTTCATGCGTAATGGCACCGAAGAAGAAAACAACTCGTAAGAGAGATAAACAACCTCCTAAAACGAAAAAGTATTTTCGTTCTACGAAGTCGGGGGCTGGAATGACTAAGGCTGGGGTAGCACGTTATAGACGTGAAAACCCTGGCTCTAAGTTAAAAACTGCTGTTACAGAAAAGAATCCTAAAGGCAAGAGAGCCGCGAGAAGAAAGTCTTTTTGTGCTCGATCAGCTGGTCAGATGAAAAAGTTTCCGAAGGCGGCAAAGAATCCAAATAGCCGTTTACGGCAGGCAAGAAGGCGTTGGAGATGCTAGATAAAAGTCAATGGTTTACAGGAGTATCTATAGCTTTGTCGGTGGGAGCAGTGGTTTGGATATGTTCAACGCTCGTTGATTTAGACAAGAAGACTACGATAATTTCTTTAAAAGTAGAAGAGAGCAATAAACAGATAAAGAAAAACCAGGAATATATTAATTTAGTTTTAAAGAGTGTTTTAGATGATAACGCCATAACTTGGGATTATTCTGGAGATAAACATAATGCAAAATAAAAATAAAAAAAAGATAAAAAAAGTTATTGGTGGTTTAAAAAAGGGTTCAAAACTACATGCAAAACAAGCTAAAATTTTAAGTAGTATTGTAAAAAATAAATCTAAATCTCGTAAAAAGAAAAGGAAAGGTAATATATGAATTGTCTGCATTGCGGAACTGAGATGATTTGTGGTGGCAACCACGATGCTGAAGAAGAGGATTACGAAGCGTATGTAGTCTCAACAAATTTTAGTTGCTCAAAATGCGATAGTTTTGCTGAATTTTATTCTTCCAAAAAAGGTTGGGAAGGTTCATAAAGTAATTAACGAGGTTACTAATGACAATTTCTAGGTCAAGCATACCCCAACAAATAACTAAATCTCCATCAAAGAGGAGAAAGAAAAGAGACCCGAAAGTTGGTACAGGTAAAAAGCCAAAGGGCAGTGGTAGAAGGCTTTACACAGATGAAAACCCTAAGGATACAGTTAGCATAAAATTTGCTACACCATCAGATGCACGAGCAACCGTGGCAAAAGTTAAAAGGATCAAGAAACCTCTTGCAAGAAAAATACAAATCCTTACTGTCATGGAACAGAGAGCAAAGGTGATGGGTAAAAAAGAAGTTGTTAAGATAGCGAAAAGAGGTAAGGAGGCTATACGAAATGCCAGCAAAAAAACCAAAGCCAAAGCGTAAAAAGGGTTCTCCCACTCCTGCTAACCCTAAACTTTATTCAAGGGTTAAATCAGAAGCTAAACGTAAGTTCAAGGTGTATCCTTCCGCATATTCTAATGCGTGGTTAGTTAGGACGTATAAGAAACGAGGCGGGACTTACAAATGAGTCTGAAAGAATGGTTTGGAAAAGGTCCTAAAGGAGATTGGGTGGACATAGGTGCCCCTAAGAAGGACGGTAAGTTCCAAGCCTGTGGACGTAAGTCTGCTAAAGGGAGTAAACGAAAGTATCCGAAATGTGTGCCAAGGGCGACAGCAAAGCGCATGACAAAAAGTCAAATTAAAAGTGCAGTTGCTAGGAAAAGAGCTAAAGCGCAGGGAGTTGGAGGAAAACCAACTAATGTCAAGACTTTTGTTAAAAAGTCTAGTAAAAAGGTTTCCACTAAAAGAAAGACTCCTGTTAAAAGGAAAACTTCTACAAGAAGGAAAAAACGTAAATGACTACTTCTGGATCCGTTGACTTTGACCTTGATGCTGCTGAGATTATTGAAGAAGCCTATGAGCGGTGCGGTCTTGAGATGCGAACAGGATACGATGCTAGAACAGCTAGACGATCCATGAACATCATGTTGGCTGAATGGGCTAATCGAGGAGTTAATCTTTGGACTGTTAGACAACAAACGACAACTTTGACCGCAGGCACGGCTACATTAACTTTGACTGCTGATGTTGTTAGTGTTCTAGAAGCTGTTATTCGTAGAGACAATACAGATTTTGATCTTCAGTTGATTAGCCGTGGTGAGTATCTGTCTATTCCAAACAAGACCACGACAGGCAGACCATCTCAGTTTTACTATAGCCGTCTTACTGTTCCAGAAATTAATTTATGGCCAACACCAGATAGTTCTTCCGATCAAATTGTATATTATTTCATGAAACGCATGGAAGATTTTGACACATTAAAGAATACTTCTGATATGCCCTTTAGGTTCCTACCATGTATGGTTGCTGGTCTTGCTTATTATATTTCGTTAAAAAAAGCTCCAGACAGGATTCAAGTGTTAAAGACTTTATATGAAGAAGAGTTTCAAAGAGCCCTTAGTGAAGATCAAGAAAGAACTGGTCTTACTCTTGTTCCCTCTATTCAGTATTTGAGATACTAATATGTCCCGATATGCATCAGGAAGAAAAGCGTTAGGAGTTTCAGATCGTTCTGGTTTTGTATATCTTTTACGTGAAATGAAAAAGGAGTGGAATGGTTCGCTTGTTGGACCTGATGAATTTGAAAAAAAACATCCTCAATTAGAATCACCTAAAAATATTTCTGATCCCCAGGCTTTAAGAAACCCAAGACCTAATGTTACATCTGGTGATGTGAGTGTTTCAGTGGGAAATACTGTTTTCCCACCTGTTGATTCCGTTGGTCCTATGATAGCAGCTGTTGGTCAAGTAGAGGTAAGTATCTCATGAGTTTTACATTTGCACAGCTTAAAACAGCAATACAAGATTTTACAGAAAACACAGAGACTTCTTTTGTTAATAACTTACCTGTGTTTATTAGAGCTGCTGAACGCCGCATACTTAGTCTTGTTGATCTAGAGTATTTTAGAAAAAACGTGTCTGGAACGATGACAAGTGGTGATAGGTTCTTGGCTGTTCCAGATGATTATCTCGCTTCCTTTTCTCTTTCTATAGAGGTATCTAGCAGTAAAGTATTTTTACTTCAGAAAGATGTAAACTTTATCCAAGAGTACAATCCTAATAGTGCTACAACAGGAGAGCCAATATACTACGCTATTTTTGACGTTGATAATTTTATAATAGCACCAACACCTGATGCTAACTATAGTAGTGAGCTTCATTATTTTTTTGAGCCAACAAGTCTAACTGCTGGATCTGATAGTGGAACTACCTGGCTAAGTACAAATGCTCCTAACACAATGCTTTACGGATCTTTAGTTGAGGCATACACTTTTATGAAAGGAGAAAATGCATTACTAACGCAGTATAATTCTAGGTTTAGTGAGTCTTTACAAAGGCTTAAAGATTTGGGAGAAGCTCGTGAGAATAGTGATGCATACAGAATTGGTCTACCTAGAAGGGCTAGAACCTAATGTTTGATGTTAGCATAAATATGTCTGACGATTTTAAGGTTGAGGTTGGAACTACAACAAATCGAGGGTGGACTCCTGAAGAAGTCGCTCATCGTTGTGCGAATAAACTTGTAGAAGTTTCAGAAAATGCACCACCTGTAATACGTGATCAAGCAGAGGCTTTTAAAAGCGATATTGAAAAAACTATAGCTTTATATATGAGAGAGGCTATAAAATCAGACAGAACAACTATTTTTAACGCAATCAAGAACGCTGGATATCCCGATCTGGCAGAGGCTATCAGGAGGTTATAAGATGTCAATTACGCAAGCGATGTGCACAAGTTTTAAGAAAGAACTTCTTGAGGCAAAGCATAATTTTTTAAACTCTGGCGGAAGCACTTTTAAGTTAGCTTTATATACAAGCAGTGCATCACTTGATGCCACAACCACTGCTTATACCACAAGCAACGAGGTTTCTGGAACTGGTTATTCAGCAAAAGGGAATACATTAACTCGTGTTGACCCATCTACCAGCGGCACTACAGCGTTAACCGATTTTGCCGATACAACTTTTAGCAGTTCTTCGATAACCGCGAGAGGTGCTTTAATTTTTAACGAAGATGCCACTGGTGATACCTCGGTTTGTGTCCTTGATTTTGGAGGCGATAAAACGAGTTCTTCTGGAGACTTTACTGTTCAGTTTCCAACTGCTAGTGCAACGGCGGCAATAATTAGAATAGCTTAATGGCCAACATAATCGTAGCATTTGAGGGATGGAACTCCTCAACGCAGGCTTGGGGGTCTGCTGGATGGGGAGAGAATGTTGCTGTCCCTGGTGCTACATCTGGATTAGGTAGTGTTACTGTATCGGCTGATGCTAACGCAGCTGTTACAGGATTAGCAGGCACTGGTTCTGTTGGCTCTGTTACAATATCGGCTGACGCTAATGTTGATGCTACAGGAGTCGCTGGAACATCTGCTTTAGGAACAGTTGTTGCCACAGGAGGTGCTAATGTTGATGCTACAGGAGTATCGGGCACCTCTGGATTAGGTAGTGTTACTGTATCGGCTGACGCTAATGTTGATGCTACAGGATTAGCAGGCACTGGTTCTGTTGGTAGTGTCACAGTTGTTGAGGGACAGGGTGTTACATTTACACTTACTGGTGTTGATAGCACTGGTTCTGTTGGTAGTGTTACAATATCAAGCGATGCTAATATAGCAGTTACAGGGGTATCGGGCACCTCTGGGTTAGGGTCTGTTAGTATTGCCCTTAGTATAGTGGCAGAAGCAACAGGAGTGGCAGGCACTGGCTCTGTTGGTGATGTCACAGTATCAAGTGATGCTAATGCTTTAGTTAGTGGTGTTTCTGCTACAGGAGAAACATCGAATGTGAATGTGTGGGGGGCAATAACACCTAGTCAAACACCTAATTGGGTCTCTTTAACACCTAGTCAAACACCCAGTTGGTCAAGTATAACACCTAGCCAAACACCTAGTTGGTCAGCTATAACACCTAGTCAAACACCTAGTTGGAGTTCTTTAACACCTAGTCAAACACCTAATTGGCAAGAAACAAAACGTAAAGCCGCATAGTGAGATAGATCATGACTTCTACATATACAGCTAACAATGGCATTGAAAAAATTGAAACAGGTGATCAGTCGGGGACGTGGGGTGAAACCACCAACACGAACTTTGACATTATAGATCGTGCCTTAAATGGTGTGGGAAGTATCACTCTCTCTGGAACTTCACATACTTTAACAACAACTGACGGTTCACTCACAGATGGTATGTTTAAAGTCTTGTCTTTGGCAGGATCTCCCACTGGAACGAATACCATCACTATCAGCCCTAATGACCAGGATAAATTATATTTTGTGACAAACGCTAGTGGTCAATCCGCTGTGTTCAGTCAGGGGACAGGCGCAAACGTAACAATACCAAACGGTGGTTCCGATATTATATTTGCTGACGGTGCAGGAAGCGGTGCGGCAGTCTCAAGTCTTTTTGCTAGCACAGTAACTTTTGGCAGTGATGTTCTTGTCGGAGATGATTTAACTCTCAACAGTGATAGTGCGGTTCTAGGTTTTGGTGCGGATACAGACACAACCCTTACACATACAGATGGCACTGGATTAACTCTTAACTCTACTAACAAACTAACTTTTGGAGATGTAGCTAGTTTTATACAACAAAGTAGTGATGGTGTTCTTCGTGTGGATGGAGAGGCTACTATTGATCTTAATGCGTCTACCGCTGTTACAGTCAGCAACGATCTTAAATTAGACTCTGATAGTGCAGTCTTAGGGTTTGGCGCAGATAACGATACAACTTTGACGCATACAGATGGAAGTGGTCTGACATTAAATTCTACAAATAAACTTATGTTTGGGGATAGTGGCACGTTTATTCACCAAAGTGCTGATGGGGTTCTTGACCTGGTCTCAGATACAGAAATAGAAATAAACGCAACCACAATAGATATTAATGGCGCGGTTGATGTAAGTGGTAATATTACAGGTGGTGGCAATTTAGATGTATCTAGCGGAACAATAAAACTTGACGGCAACTACCCAACAGGCACCGAAAACGTGGCGTTGGGTGACACAGCATTAGACAGTGTTCAAGCTGGAGGTAATAACAACGTAGCAATAGGTAACAGCGCAGGGACTGCAATCACCACAGGTGATAGTAATAATTGTATAGGCCATACAGCAGGTCCAGCAATAAATACAGGTTCTCAGAATGTTGCTTTGGGTAATGGTGCGGGTAACAGCGAGACTACAGGCTCAGATAATGTGTTGGTTGGACACGCAGCAGGATTTACTCAAAATGGTAAATCTCAAAACACGTTTGTTGGTAGTCAAGCAGGATACACAGTCAACGCAAGTGGAAATACGTTTGTTGGGTATCAATCAGGCTACTATGCTACTACGCCTACCACAAACGCGGGATTTGGATATCAGGCATTAATAGGTGTATCTAGTACAGCTCTTACAGGTAATAACAATCTCGCGGCTGGGTATCAAGCATTGAAGGCAGTAACTTCAGGTCAGCAAAATACTGGACTAGGTGCGGGGGTTTTGGGAAGCGTATCAACGGCTGAAGGTCAAACTGCTTTGGGTTATCGAGCAGGGACAGCTGGGGGTGGTGGTGCAGCAGTTACCACGGGATTTTATAATACCTTGTTAGGCTATGAAGCTATGGCATCAGCCGCAGATGGACAACATCAAATTGTTCTTGGATCGTTTAGAGCAACAGGGCAGGGAAATAATACATTCACCTTTGGTAAAAGTGGTGCACAAGTAACAAATCAATTTGATTCAAATGCTAACTTTTCTCAGTCTTCAGATGAAAGATTAAAAACAAATATTGAAGATAATGATCTTGGGCTTGATTTTATAAATGAGCTTAAAACAAAAACGTACAACTGGTTGCCGTCCAATGAAGTTCCAAAAGAATTAACAAGTCATTATGACGAGGAAAACACAAAAAATACTGATGTAAAAATGTATGGAATGCTAGCTCAAGAAGTAAAAGCGGCAATGGATAAGCATGGAAATCCAGAGTTTACAGGTTGGATGGAGAACTCGGATGGATCACAAAATGTTTCGCGGGAAATGTTTGTTATTCCTCTGATAAAGGCAGTGCAAGAATTGACCAAAAAAGTTGAGGAACTGGAGGCTAAATTAGATGGCTGATGAATTAACATCTGAACAGATTTTAAAAAAATACAATGGAATGCTTGATTGCGTAACGATGATTGAGAACCTTGCCGTTAAAAAACTTTGGGAAGATTCTGACCCTCTGGTTGCAAACGCAAATGGCGCGGGTTGGACTGATGAGTTTAGAAAAAAGATCGTAAGCAATAATGTTGATCATTTAGAGATGATGGTAAAGCAATCTTACTGGACGACAGAAGATATGACTTCTGTCAACAAAGCAGTCACAGATGGTAAGGCATTTATTGCATAGGGGTAAAAATGGAAAACAACGTAATCACCATAAATAATGTTGAGTATAAGGAAGAAGAACTTCAAGATCAAAGCAAGTATTTGATTGCTCAGATTAAAGATCTTCAAGCACAGAGATCACAAATAAAATTTAAAATAGATCAAGTTGATGCAGCTTTGTCTACAATGACAAATGCTTTAATTGAAAGTGTAAAAAAAGATTAATGCCTCTATCGAAACTAACATTTAAGCCTGGGGTTAACACAGAATTTACGTCCTACGCTAATGAGGGTGGATGGAAAGACTGTGATAAGGTTAGGTTTAGATTTGGCTTCCCCGAAAAACTTGGTGGGTGGATTAAGTTTTCTTTAAAAACATTTTTAGGCACTTGTAGGTCGCTACACGCTTGGGTTGCGTTAGACGGTTCAAAGTTTTTAGGTGTAGGAACACACAAGAAGTTTTACATTGAAGAAGGCGGTTCTTTCAATGATGTAACTCCGCTTCGTAAAACAACAACTAATGCCGCTACTTTTGCCGCTACTAATGGATCAACCACCGTCACTGTTACGGATAGTGGACACGGAGCTATTGTAGGAGATTTTGTAACTTTCAGTGGTGCCGCTACGTTAGGTGGCAATATAACTGCGGCTGTTTTAAATATAGAGTACGAGATAGTTACTGTGCCAACGGCAAATACTTATACGATAACAACGTCTGTTGCTGCTAATGCTTCTGATTCAGGTAATGGTGGAGGAAGCGTTGTCGCAAAGTATCAAATCAATGTGGGTATAGATACTGTCGTACCAGGCATAGGTTGGGGCGCAGGCACTTGGGGTCGTGGCACTTGGGGTTCGGCGGCAACGTCTGTTGCGGGTGGTGGTAGCATACGTGTGTTTGGTCAAGATAATTTTGGTGAAGATTTAATATTTAATGTTCGTGATGGATCTATTTATTATTGGGATAGAACAAACGGTATAACAACACGGGCTGTGGAGCTTTCAACACTTGATACAAATGCTCCCACGATTGCACGAAAAATTATAGTCTCTGATCGTGACCGTCACGTTCTTGCTTTTGGCACTAACGCGATTGGATCTTCAACACAAGACAAACTGTTAATTAGATTCTCCACTCAGGAGAACCCATTTGATTGGAATCCTACTGCTACAAATACTGCGGGAGATCTTCTAGTTGGAACTGGATCTGAAATTGTAGCAGCTATAGAAACAAGGCGAGAGATTATTGTTCTAACAGACACATCCGTTCACTCGCTACAGTTTGTAGGGCCACCTTTTGTATTTGGTTTAACTCAGATCTCTCTAGGTAGCACGATCATAGGTCCAAATGCGGCAGTTGCTGTTAACGATGCAGTGTTTTGGATGGGCAATGGACGGTTTTATCTTTATGATGGTTCTCTTAAACCTCTTGCTTGCACTGTTAGAGATACAGTCTTTGATGACTTTAATTATACACAGGGTGAACAGGTAGTTGCTGGTGTCAATAGCGAGTTTGGTGAGATCTTCTGGTTCTACCCATCAGCAAGTGCTAGCATTAATGATAAGTATGTAATCTACAACTACGATGAAAAAGTCTGGTATTTCGGTGCTTTAGCTAGAACAGCTTGGATAGACCGTGGCATTAACGAGTTTCCTATCGCTGCTGGTACAACAAATCTGCTGTTTAACCATGAAAATGGTCAGGATGATGACGGTTCTGCACTTTCAGCTTTTATTGAATCTAGTCCTGTTGAGCTAGGGGATGGAGAACAGTTTTCTTTTATACGCCGTTTGGTGCCTGATATAGACTTTCTTGACTCTCCTTCCACAGCTGATAGGTCAGCGACATTTACATTGAAGGCAGAGGACTTTCCTGGTAAAGGATTTGTAAGGACAACGGCATTTACTGTAAGCAATGAAGCCACACAAAACCATGTGCGCCTACGAGGTCGATCAGTTGGCGTTCGTATAGAAACCTCGAACCAAGGTGTAACATGGCGTTTAGGTACTTCACGTGTGGATATACAACCGGATGGTAAGCGATGAGTAGTAGGTCTCTTGTTCCTCCAATATTTTCTGTACCACCAGAGTCATATCAGGTATCATACTTTAATGATTTGGTTAGAGGTCTATCGCTTTTTGTTAATCAACAGCAACAACCAGGCGAAGGCAGACACACGACTATGGTTTTCACCAACCTTAGTTCGAATGACGTGGGTCTTGAAATTGGATCTGTGTTTGAAGTTGATGGGTTTTTAAAGATATCTAGAGCAAATAATCCTCATGTCTCTGGAAATGTTGGAACAAGTGCTGTAGGTTCTGTTACAGTGACTATCACGTAAGGGGTAGCTATGGGTTTTTTATCAGCGATAGGTGGTATTTTAGGTGGTATAGTAGGCGGTCCTATTGGTGCGGGTGCGGGTGCAGGCATTGGTTCTTTGGTTGAAGGAAAAAAACCTAAGGATGCGTTGATTAGTGCTGGTTTAGCTGGAGGCACTTCTTTTTTACTTGGAGGAAGAGGGTTTAAGCCTGGAGCCACAGGAGCCGCTCTTGGTAGTAAGATTGGTCTCTCAACGACAGCGTCAGGTGAGCCTGGCATTGGCAATATTGGTGAAAAAATTGGAGGAGCCATTGCAGGCAAAGCGACAACGGCGGCGGCGGGTGAAGCCGCGAAAAAAGCAGGTGGTTTTGGTATAAAAGATTTACTTCTTCCTGGAACTGTGGCGTTATCGGCTCTTTCTAAACCTGAATCTATTTCGACAGGTGGTATAACAAATGTTGGTGGAGGTGAAAGACTTCCAGGCTATAAAGGTAGTCCGAAAGCCTCAGGCAGAATCGAAGGTGATGTCTATGTATTTGGGTCTGATGGAAAACGTGTATCTTTCAGCACACCTGAGGAGCTAGCACGTTTACAGCAGCAAGACCTAATGGAGTCGCAACAAATCGCTAACCCACAGTCAGAAAGTGTGATGACAGCCAAAGAAGGTGGCTTTATAACAGGTCCTGGTGGACCTAAGGATGATATGATTCCTGCAATGATAACGCAAAATGGTAAACCAGTTCAGCAGGCTTTGTTGTCTGATGGTGAGTTTGTTATGACAGCAGATGCTGTTGAAGGAAGTGGTGGTCCTGCTGCCATGTATAAAATGATGAAAGAATTTGAGAACAGGGTAGCATAATGGTTGAAACAGTTCGCCGCGAAGAATTAACGGTACTTCCTGAGTATCAAGAAACTTTTCTTAAAGACCTGTTAGCGTCTACAGGCAGATTAGGAGAAACTGCTACTGATTTACCAGACAGGGCTGTTGCAGGGCTTTCGCCTACGACACAACAGGCTTTTGATCTGACAAGAACCAATGTGGGTATCGCTGATCCTTTTATTAGAGATGCCGCTGATACTACAGCACAGGGGATTAGTGCTTTTGGAACGGGGCTTGGGGCTTTTGGACAAGGTATCGGTTCTCTTGCAGGAACTAGCGCACAGTTTGATCCGTCACAAGTACAACAGTTTATGAATCCTTTTGAAGATGCTGTTGTTCAACAGGCACAGGAAGATGCAAGACGAGCCAGTGCTATACTTGGCACACAGTTAGGGGCACAAGCTGCGGGACGAGGGGCTTTTGGTGGATCACGAGCCGCCGTTGCTCAGACAGAACAAGACAGAAACTTGCTTGACCGGTTAAGCAGAACAACATCTGAT
>CEOR01010515.1_pt1 | contig 16639 bp, 23 predicted proteins | sample 530661 | NCBI WGS metagenome assembly CEOR01 (sample SAMEA2620836, study PRJEB7988) | marine metagenome | biome: marine biome (ENVO:00000447); feature: deep chlorophyll maximum layer (ENVO:xxxxxxxx); material: "saline water (ENVO:00002010), including plankton (ENVO:xxxxxxxx)" | depth 65 m
AAATCCCATTGTTCTTACTCCTTATGTTTTATTTATTATCAAAATCTAGACCCCAAGTAGTCTAGGAGGAGCATCTTGGGGCGGTGTGTTTATCAACACTTAAAGACTGTTTACTAACCACTTTCGCTCGTAGTATTCAGCTCCTGTTAATGGGTCTGTGGCAGTGCGTGAGAAGTGTTCCGAGAGCCCTAGGAACTCTGTCGCTTAACTTGCATGGGTACTTTCTTCATGCCATTAACTATTACAGCACACGCTAATGTGCTTTAATTTATTTCCATTTCTATATTAAATGGTTCAACATCTAAACCATCATCAAACTTATGGATAAAATTATTTATTACTTTCCATTCATCTTTATTTTCAGGTGATATACCAAACATAAATTCCATTTCTGCATTATTATTATGATGATGTACATTTATATCATTATCATAAACAGTAACTATTACATTTTTTGTGTCTACTTCATAACTATCACACATATCTTGTTCAACAGCGTCTTGTATTGCTAACGCTATTGGACAATTACATTCATCTTCTTTAAGACCATTTTTTATATGTTCTTTAGTAATTTCAATCAACATTATACTTAGCCTCCATTTCTTTTTGGTCTATCCAATTATCATAAGCATCCATTTCTTGCTCATTTTCTTCTATCTGTTGCTTTAATTCTTTCTTAAATGTTTCTATATCATCATCAGCGTCTGCTTTTAATAAACGTAACGCTGTTTTTAGCATCGCTGTGCTATCAGCTAGTTCTGTGTAACTCATTTCTTTAGTCTCCTTAAATTTAATTGATATTTATACCGCACTCGTTTAGTAGCCTGCTTGATAGAAATGTGGGTATACTCAGAATCTGAGACATTCCTACCAAGGGCTACATCTTTACGGTTTATATAATGAATAAACTCGCTTGCTCTCATCCTCCAAAGTACTCCTTCAAATCACAATAAATAGCGTGCATAATTTCAGTATATCTTTCTTCATTAACACGTTCATTATTTATTTCTCTTAGTTCTACAAATACTTTAGTGATAAGAGCTTGAAAGGGTTGTTCTAACCATGGCTTAGGAGGAGGTTCTTTTAACAACGCCTTATTTAGCTCGGATGGATGTTCATTTATCATATGTTCCATAAGATTATTGTCAGGTTGATTGATAAATATATCATCAACATATCTATTGTCTTCTTGCACACAAAAAGGACATGGCTCACCATTACCAACTGCTAACATGCCTTCAACATCTATTTCTCTAGCCATTTTTGTCCTCCTTATCTATTTTATTTACATCGATACCAAGTTTCTTTTCTATATTCTCGATACGATTTAATATAATTCTAGCTGTCTCTCTTAATTCTCTAACTATGTCATCATAGATACTCATTTGTTCGCTCCTTATTTAATTATAAGAGAGAGAATACCTTGGGTATTGTTTTAAGATATAAATACCTTCTGCAGTAGGCTATCTCTAAACGGGTAGGATTTATATCTCTCTCTTAATTTGTTGGGCTACTAGTCGCTCCTTGACGTTCACCCACGCACCATTAGTCTATCAGAATTTTAAAAATCTCCAGGTGCTACTTGGAAACATGTTAATCCTATTTTACGCCACATATCTACAACTTGATTCCTATCATCAAGAACATAGTGTATGAAGTATTTATCTTCAACATATTCTTTATAGAAATCATACTTTACCTCATCATCTTTACGATAATCATCAGCTGCTCTCATATGTAGACTGAAATCTCCTATCCAGCTTATAGTTTCACCACCTACTATATCATAATACTCATTTAGATAGTGGTTTAACCAAGCTCTAGTAAGAGTCTTACAATCAGGATATTCTTTACCCTGAAACTTTCCAACACGATATGATTTATCTTTACGCTCTGACCTACCAGGGAATGTCACATTTTCTCTACCAGATAAGAATATAACCTCACTGTCTGGAAAGAAAGTCCAGAATGCGAAGATATTTATAAATACAGCAGAGTTAGGTTTATCTTTACCTACTAAAGCATATTCATAAGCTTTTCTATGTTCACCGATACCAAGAGCTGCTGTTCCATCGATATCTACTATTATTGCATCTTTCATTTGTTCTGTCTCCTTGTTATTAAATCAATGTTAGTGAGCTGTGACGGGACTTGAAGATTACCCGCAAGCATGTAGTACAGCGTTCACTTGTTTCATTATTAGGCTGTCGCCTTATACCTCATATCTGCACGTGTCGATTTCAGATACATTGGTATTACCTATCATAGGTTAATAATTAAATAGTCTACCTGTCGCTGAAACAGTGTTTATGTAGACCCAAGCGAGAAAGACTCTTCTCTTTTTAAGTTTACTACTCTACTACTTATGACGCTGATTAGACTGCTACTTACCATTTGATAAGCTAGCGACTACAACGTCTGTCACAATACCTGACCACGTCCTTCTGTTATGGTTCACAGGTTTCACAAATGTAATAGCATAAAGGAGCTACCTTTACACCATTACCTCACTAACAATATCTATCCATACACACCTCCTAATTACATGACGTTAGGCAATTAAGTAGATGTAAAAGGTATAAATAGAAATATAAAATTGTGTCCCAATGAGTTTAATAGGATGATAAGAACTTTTGGTAGTTATCATCACAATTTCTCTTAATTATAATATTACTACACATCTATCACTTGACATGGCAGTAAAAGATTAAGATGCTACTTTCATATTATAACTGGGACATTTGTTGCGGAAACAGGAGTCGAACCTGCTGTCTTCTGGTTATGAGCCAGACGTGTAAACCGTTTCACTCTTCCGCTATTGAATTTATTTATCATTACCATAAAATATATCTAGGATAGGACTGATACTCATACCAAATAGAACTATCCATATAACTACTAGAGGCTCGTAGTGTAGACCACGATACCAATGATTGACTACTAGTATAGTCATTAATATTTGTGCTACAATTGGGGCATATCTGCCGAATTTATCAAAAGAATCCATAATATAATTACTCCTTATTGTTTAGGACACGTTTATTTATATATATCGTGTGTATATCCGTGTATATCAGGTAACTATAGCGTAACACCCCCACGTAAGCAGGGATGCTATGCTATTGAATTGCTATGCTACTTGAGCTGCCTTTTGAGCGGCATACTCTCCGCTTTGAGGATACTCTATGCTTTGAGAATCAAGGTTAAACGTTGCGTCTCCAAAGCCCTCGTCTTTGTAGAGGTTGAACATCTCCTCGTCCATGTCATTGCACCACAATGTGATGTTGTTTTCAGAGTTACCAGAAGATTGCCCTTGTACTTGTAGAGAGCAAGAGATGTTAGCTGGGCCAACACCAGTCAGAGTAACCCTCGGGTTTGAAGAGTAAGCATAAGCGTGCTTCTCCTCGCCTGTGGTCTTGTCCACCCAGTTGATAAGTGTCAAAGATACTGGGATAAGATTGCCACCCCAGAAAGATTTTAAAGTTGCTATAAGTCTGCTATTCATTTGAGTCTCCTTCAGGCTGAATTGCCTTGTTAGTTAAGTTGCCATCTAGTTTGAATTTTAACCCATTTTGGATTGGCAAAACCCAATTGGGGTGGGTATACCTCCCGAATATAGTTACATAACATTTTGTAATAATTTTTGAAACTAGTCCTTGGATTTGTGATAGTACTCACATTATATTGAAAAGTTGTATGAGGCAATATTTTAAATATTATCACCCTTTGAGTACCCCTGCAATGGTTCTGCTTCGAGGGTCAGACGTTGGTTTTGCTCTCCATATAGGATAAAGAGTTTTTCACCTACAGCCTCGTAAATTGTTTTAATATAAATTTTAGTATGGGTCGATAGATATTACCCGATGAAGTCAAGATGAGATTGAGATTGTCCCCTTGTGACTAATTAAGCTTGGCTTACTGAAAGTAAGCTCTTAGTGTACTGGCTAAAAGGAAATTTAAAATTAAATAGCTTTGCCTCAGGGGGATTCCTACGCCCAATACTACACGCAAATAAGATTTTGAGAATCTCATTTGCTTTTTGTATATTAATATTATGGATAAAGATAAAAAAGGTAATGTTGTTTATACACTCAAAATAAGTTTTAATCCTGATACTGACGAAGTAGATTATATTGCTGAAGGTATGGATGATGAATTTGACTTCACTCCAATTAACCCATTAAACTTTGATAGAGATTACACAGAGATAGTTACGTCCGAGGATATGGAAGCTATAAGAGAGTTGTTTGATATAGATATAGACTAATGAGACATTACACAGTAAATAAGTTTAAGCATACTGTATATGAAGATGATACAGAAGTGCCACCTAATCTAATTGTAAAAGAAGATTGGCGTACTGGCAATATAGGAGATTGGGTAAGAGCAGACGATGATTGCGTTATTCAAATACTTCGTAAGGGTAAGATGCTTAGAAAAAAAGGTACTCGGTATTATGTAGGAACATGTACAGGTACTTTTTTAGTTTTACCTAAAACAAAGATGGATACAGACCGTAGGTCTAATATATATTCTTTTGGTGGGCATGAAACACCTGAGGAAGTAGTAAAGAATAGAAAAGAATTAACAGCCAATGAGGAACTTTTTGTTAAGTTCATGGCTATAGATAAAGATATGCCAGAGGAAGCGTATGTAAAAGCGTTCCCTACAAATAATAAAAGGTATGCTAGAATTAAAGCTGCTAACCTTTTACAAACTGAGAGGATAAGAACTCGCATGAAAGAAGACTTAAAACCAACTTTAGATGAATTAGGTATAGATGATAGAATGGTTCTAAGTGGAATTAAAGAAGAAGCTGTTAATGCTGAAAAATCAGATACTAGGCTTAAAGCTTTATTTAAATTATCTGATATACTTGACTTAGAAGAAAAAACTACTACTAAAGTACAACAAGTTACAGGAGCTGTATTTCAAGGATTTACCGATGATATGATAGAACCTGTAGAAAAATTAAAAGAAATATCTGATGGAAAATAGTAGGCCCAAGTTAGAGGCAGTTAGACTTGAAACTCCATTTGGTGCTATAGAAAGTGATAGCGGTAATCATTCTGTAGATGTTATTACTATAGGTGCATTGATAATTATATTATATATATGCAAAAGGATATATTTTGGTAGATGATAGAAGAGGTAATTAGTTTATGGCTAATGTTAATTTTAATAATGTATCAAAAGCAGAAGAAGCATTAAGGCTTGCTAGCAAAGATAATATTGCATTTGGAAAATTATTTTTACAAGATGACTTTCTTAGGAGTGAAACTCCACCTTTCCATTATGAAATAGCCGATGTAATTTCAAACGAAGAACATAAGCAAGTAGCTATAATACTTCCTAGGGGTCATGGTAAGACAGTAATGACTAAGTGTGATATACTTAAATCATTTTGCTTTACTAAAGACCCTTTGTTTTATGGATGGGTATCAGCTACTGCTAAGTTAGCTACTGGTAATATGGATTATATTAAATACCATATTGAATTTAACGAACGGATTAATTACTACTTTGGTAACTTAAAGGGTAATAAATGGACTGAAACCGATGTGGAGCTTACAAATGGATGCAAACTTATTTCAAAATCAAATATCTCAGGGATTCGTGGAGGTGCTAAACTCCATAAAAGATACGACCTTATCATTCTGGACGACTTTGAAGACGAAAACAATACGATTACACCAGAAGCTAGAGCCAAAAACTCCAACCTTATCACTGCTGTGGTCTTTCCTGCACTTGAACCTCATACTGGGAGGTTACGTATTAATGGTACTCCTGTGCATTTTGATTCTTTTATTAACAATCTTATTATTAATCACGAGCAGTCTAAGAAAGAAAACAAAGACTTTTCGTGGAAAGTAGTTCTTAAAAAAGCAATAGAAGATGATGGTACTATGCTATGGGATTCATGGTTTGGTGCTAAAGAGATGGAACGTAAAAAGAAGTTCTACGCTGATAGTGGGCAACCCCAAAAGTTTTTCCAAGAATATATGATGGAAGTACAGAGTGAAGATGATGCTATGTTTACTCGTGACCATATTAAATATTATAAAGGTAACTTTATGCATGATGCTGATTCAGGAATAGGATATCTTATCCCTGATGATGGAGATGCACAACCTGTAAATGTATATGTAGGAGTTGACCCAGCGACTGATAGTGCAAGAAGAGAAGCTGATTATAGTGTACTACTTGCAGTTGCAGTTGATTTAAATAACAATGTATATATATTAGAATATTTAAGAAAAAGAGGTATACCTGTACTTGGTATTCCAGGAGAGGATAAGAAAGGAATAGTAGATTATATTTTTGACTTTGCGTCTAAATATTCTCCACAGCTATTTACTATAGAAGATACTGCAATGAGTAAGCCAGTATTCCAAGCATTAAGAGCCGAGATGCGTAGACGCAATAATTTTGATGTACGTTTTAAAGAAGAGTTACCAGGAACTAGATTATCTAAAAGAGATAGGATACAAGGTATTCTTGCACAACGATTTGCAATAGGTCAAATACATTTAAAGAAAGATATGTATGATTTACAAAGAGAAATAATAACATTTGGCCCACGTATGAGTCACGATGATACTATTGATGCACTTGCATATGCATGTAAATATGCACAGCCACCTATTGGAATAAAAGAAAATAAAGATAGTTATTATAAACACAGACCAAAAGCTAAAAGCTGGGTAACTGCGTAATGGATATACTTGCATTAATAGAAACGTTTGGAGTCCCAGTTGCTATGAGTATTGCATTTGGTTTTTTTATTTGGAAGCAAAATAACTGGATACAAAACGAACTGCAAAAAGAATTGCGAGAATCTTTTGAACGATTAGAAGATATGATAGATAAAGATTTTAGAAATATAGTTATTGGTCTTATTAATGCACAAAAAGAAACTCAAATTAAAATAAGTGAAATAAATAGAAGCTATAAAGCTATTGTCGAGATTATATGCATGTTAGAAGATAATGGCTTAAAAAAGAAATGGCTTCAGAAAAAAACAATAGAAGAAGACTGGTAAACTTTATTATATTTAGATGCTAAATACCATAAGGAAAATTAATGGCAAAAAGAACTGATAAAACTGCACAAAAAGTTAAACGATTATACGAAAACTCTAGAACAGAGAAAAGAATCCAATGGGAGTATATTAACCAAAAAGGATTTGATTTTGCTAATGATAATCAATTATCAGAAGAAGAAAGAATTGCTTTAGAAGAACAAGGTATGCCCACATTTACTATTAATAGGATTATTCCTGTAGTAGAAATGTTAAATTTTTACGCTACTGCTAAAGACCCAAGATGGCAAGCAGTAGGGAGTGAAGGAAGTGATACAGATGTTGCAGCTGTATTTTCAGATGTAGCTGATTATATTTGGTATACATCGCATGGGCAAACATTATTATCAAATGCTATTAACGATGCAATTACAAAATCACTAGGGTATTTAATGGTGACAGTTGACCCTGATGCTGATAGAGGTATGGGGGAAGTAGTAATAAAACAACCAGAACCTTTTGATGTTTTTGTAGATAACAAAACAAGAGATATATTATTTAGAGATGCTGCTTTTATTCTCATTCGCAAACTCCTTCCTAAATCCCATCTTATACAACAATATCCAGATAGTAAAAGAAAAATAATGGCAGCATCCTCTAATACAAATAGCTTTGACGATTTATCAGAAAAGTCAACAGATAGAACGCAACATGATTTTCATTATAAAGAAATGGGAAGTAATGATGTATATGGAGATAAGCGAGATGATGTTGTAGAATTTTTTGAATTATATGAAAAAGAAAAAGTAGCATTTAGAAATGTATTTATGAAAGTTCCACCTAATCCAGAAATATTAGCACAAATAAAAGCACAAGCTCAAGAGCAAGTTGCTAAAATGGAAGTAGAAATGGAAGTTTCTTTAAAAGAAAAAAGTATGCAAATGCAAATGGCTGTAGATAACGGAGAAATGCTACCTGAAAGAATGCAGCTTGAAATGCAAAAAGAAACAGAGATGATGATGCAGCAATTAAAATCTTTTGAGATTGAAGTTACTGCTAGACTTCAAGATGAAAATTCTAGAATTGAAAATGAAGTTATGTCAGATAAAGAATTTAATATTTTATTAAAAGATGAATCGTTTAAATCAAACTTAGTAGAAGCAATTAAATTTCATGAAAATAGAATTAAATTATGTTGTATTGTAGGAGATAAAACTTTATATGAAAAATATCTTCCACTTACAGAATATCCAATTATACCTTTCCATTATAAATGGACAGGCACACCATTTCCAATGTCTGCGGTTGCACCTCTTATCGGAAAGCAAAGAGAGCTTAACAAAGCTCATCAGCTCATGGTGCACAATGCATCGTTGGGGAGCAGTCTTCGTTGGATGTATGAAGAAGGAAGTATTGATACAGACTATTGGGAAAAATATTCATCAGCTCCTGGAGCGTTATTGCCAAAAAGAAGTGGGTTTGATGCTCCACAACCAGTAATGCCTTTTCAGTTAAATAATGCATTTTTTAGTTTAACTCAAACAGGTAAAGGTGATATGGAATATTTAGCTGGTATATATTCTGCAATGCAAGGCGATACATCTGCATCTGCTGATATGCCTTATCGTGGCATGTTAGCTATGGATGAATATGGAACTAGAAGAATTAAATATTGGCTAAAGAATTGTATTGAGCCTGCTCTTAGACAAGTAGGAGAACTTGTAAAACAATATAGTCAAAATGTATATACTGCTCACAAAGTATTTAAAATTGTACAGCCTGATAGCATTGAAGGAGAAAAACAAGTAGAAATAAATGTTCCAGTTTATAATGACTATGGAGAAGTAATAGATAAATACATGGATTATAATATGGCTAAGTTTGATATTAGGATACAAGCTGGCTCTACACTTCCTGTTAATAGATGGGCATACTTAGAAGAATTGAAACAATTAATGCAGCTAGGAGTTGTAGATGATATTGCAGTTCTAGCTGAAACTGATATTAGAAATAAAGATAAAATTGTACAAAGAAAAAGTTTATATTCTCAATTACAATCTCAACTAGAAAATCTTGAGCAAGCAATAACTGATAAAGATGGTACTATTGAAACATTAGAACGTCAATTAGTTCAAGCTGGTATTAAAAATAAAGTTATGCAAGGTGCAGTTGAAGTTAATAAAAGAACTGAAGATAGTAAATCTAGCGTATACAAAGAAGAGTTAGAAAGTAAAGCTCAACAGAAGATGTTACAGAAAAAAATACAAGATACATCGAAAATGCTAGATGATTTAGAGAAAGTCCAAAGAAATAATTTGGAAAGTGAATAAGTTTACTATTAACTTATACACTAGATTTTTATATAAAAAAGGAGAACCCAATGTCAGATGAAATGACTTCAGGAAGCAACCCAGAACAAACTGCAGCAGAAGATGCAGTATTTGGCTCTTCCGATTCATTCTTTGAAGCCCTTAACGATGATGTTAATGGTATGGTAACCGAAGATAAGAGCGAAACAATAGCTGAGGAAACTCCACAACAAGTGGACCCCAACAATGCCAACGTAGAACCTCAGGTGTCTAATAATGCTTATGAAAAGCGTTATAAAGATTCCAGTCGAGAAGCACAAAGATTAAAAGCCCAACTTGATGAGTTGAAACCTTTTGTCCCTGTGTTAGATGCGATGAAACAAGATAGTGGACTAGTAGACCATGTTCGTGGTTATTTTCAAAATGGTGGTGAAGTTCCTGGTAATGTCAAAGAGCAATTAAAGCTTGATGAAGATTTTCAGTTCGACACAGACGATTTAGTTAATAACGCTGACTCAGATTCTAGAAAAGTGTTTAACACTATGGTAGATAAAATAGTTAGTCAAAGAGCGTCAGAAATACTTGAAAGAGAAAAAGCTGAAAATATTAAATATGCTAGAAAACAAAGAACTAAAGAATTGGCTTTAGATTTTATGCAAAGAAGTGGTATGAATGAAGACCAATTTGCTGACTTTGTTCTTGCAGCAAGAGAAAGATTTAGTAGCCAGCCTTTGTCTTTTGATGACATGTATGCTTTGATGAATAAACAAGACGTAAATAAAAACGTTGCAAATGCTACCAAAGAAGATATGCTTGCCCAGATGAAGAATGTTAGAGAAATACCTACTAGTCAAAGCGGCTCTAATAATGCAGGAGATAAAAAAGCCAGTCCAGATGATGGTATTTTTGATGCATTAATGGATGTCGATGGTAATCTCGATAACATGTTTGGCTAGATAAAACAACTAAAAAGACTATCTAGCTTAACTAACTTCACATAAATGTGGAAAGGATAGTCTCATGGCAGATTTATTCAATTTATCGAATTTGGATGTCTCTCCTGTTTCTGGTAACGGACCTGGTGCTGGTACTGGTTTATCAACTGGAGATATGCGTAGACGGTTTAACTTTGGTGACAGAGTTTCTGAACTATCTATTGCTCAAGACCCATTTTTTCGATTCGTAAGTAAAGTGGCTAAAAAGCCAACAGATGACCCTCAATTCAAATTCACTGAAAAGAGGCACTCTTATCATAAAAGATATGCATATATGGTTTCAATGGGGAGTGGTTTTGCAACTGCTTTAACAGGAAACTTAAATGCACAAAATGCAACTGGTGAAGTTTTTTATGGTAAATTCGGTACTGATTACTCTAATCAAGGTAACTTAGTAAATAGGTTTGGTCAAACTCCTGAATATGAAGAAGGCGATGCAAATACAAAACCATCATTCTTTATGGAAGGTCAGTTAATTAAAGTTCCTGTAGCTTCTGCTGATAATGCAACAGCAAATGCTTCATCTGTAGTTGACTACCAAATTGTTAAAGTTACTAATGTTGCTGATAATGGTAATTATGTTAATGTTACTGGTACAGTAATTAAAGGTGTTGCTGATGGTAGATTCTATATGGGTGTACCTTTATCAGTAGCTCAAGGTGCTGGTACAACAACTCAAAGTGAAGAAACTTTAGCTCCTTTCAAATGTTATGTTGTAGGTTCTGCTCATGCTGAAGGCTCTGGTTATCCAGAAACTTGGCAAGACCAGCCTTACTCAACAAACTATGGAAGAACTCAAATATTCAAAACTTCTCTAGCTATGACTAACACAGCAATGGCTACTCAATTAAAGCATGAATCTAGTGAGTGGGCAAGAATGTGGAAAGAAAAGCTAATAGAGCATAAGTTTGATATTGAGACTTCTTTATTGTTTGGAACTCAAAATGATACATATTACACAACTCAAGGTGCAGTTGACTATATTAATAGTTATGGTAATTCATTCTCACTAGACACTAACACTAAGACTTCAGATGATTTCTTAGATGATATGTCGGCGTACATGGACCCAAGATACAACTCACAAAGTGCTAATGTGTATTTTGCTAGTACAGCTGTATATAACTGGCTACATAAAATGGGTGGATACTTCAAAAATAATCTTGAAATCTCTCCTAATTTTAAGTCAGATATTGCTATGACTGGTAAAAAGAAAGTATTTGGTGTAGATATCACTTCTTTCTCAACTCCATATGGTGACCTTAATGTGGCTAGAAATATCCACCTTGATGGAACTAATGTGAAGATGCTTGGAATTGATATGAAGCACTGTGCGTATCGTCCACTAGTGGGCAACGGTATCAACAGAGACACTTCAGTTTACGTAGGTGTGCAAACACTCGAAAACTCTGGTGTTGACCGTAGAGTTGATTTAGTCTTAACCGAAGCGGGAATGGAATGGTCAATGCCTGAAGCTCACGCTATCTGGTTATAAGGAGGGTTAGATTATGGCAAATCCAATGTACGGACAAAATAAAGCTGATGCTAGAGTAGGGATTCTTACAAATCCTGGTCTACCTCCAGCAGGGATTGGTGGTACAGGAACTTTAACAATAGATATGCTATTAAAGCAAGTTCTTGAAGAAGACCCTGGAGGTGCTGCAACTTGGACATTACCGACAGCTGCTTTAGCAGTTGCTGGTATTTCTGGAGTTGAAGTTGGTGATTCTTTTGACTTTTGGGTTATCAATACTGACGGTGACAATGATGTTGCAATTACTATTGCAGCAGGGTCAGGTGGTAGCACAGTTGGTAACATGGAAGTAGAATCTGCTGAAACAACTGCTGAAAAAATCAGTTCAGGAAGTGGTATGTTTAGAATAAGATTCACTAACGTAACTGCTAGTTCTGAGGCTTACACAGTCTATAGACTAGCGTAAGGAGGTAGGTGATGGCTAGTAGTACAAAAACAATAAATCATTCTACTTCTGGCGGTTCATGGTCTGTTCAATGTGCTGAATTTGTATTTGATTGGACGCAAGTAGGAACTCATACTGTAGCAGCTGGAGCTTATGACCTTATAGGTCAAATTAAGCTTCCTGCTAATTCATATGTATTTGACACTCAAGTGCATGCTGAAGCTTTGTGGGTTTCTGGAGGTGCGGTATCTATAATAGTTGGTGATAGTGATGATGATGATGGTTATCACGCTTCTACTAATTTAAAAGCTACTGACCTTCTTGTAGGAGAATCAAATACTGTTGAACACCCTGGTGGTAAAGCAGGTGCTTACACAGCTTCTGAAGCAAGACAATTTTATCGTTCTGGAGCTAGAGATATTATAGCTAAAGTAACGGTAGCTGCTCACGCTACAGCTGTATCTGCAGGAAAAACAAGAGTACTTGTAATGTATGCTTGTCCACCTGTTGATAGCGTAACACCATAGATTGACAATAAAAACTAATCGAGTTTGCCTGTTTCGGCAGGCAGACTCACTTAGTAAAGGAATAAATGCAAAGTTTAGGTAAAAGAATAGTAGAGTTAATTGGAAAAAGTACAGTAGTTACTACGTCAAGTACTCCAGTTAATGAAGAAGATATTTCTAATTTCATTAAAGATGGGATAAGAGATTTTACTGCTAAAATAATAGCAACACAAAATGCTAATCTATTATCAATGTTAAGTACAACTAAAATGGATATTGGTTCAGGTATATCTATTGATAATGGCTTTATACTTTCTGTAGTAAGAAATGAAGGTTCTGCTAGTAGTGTAGAAAATCCTGCAACAGCTATAGATGCTTCTTTAAGAGGTAGAGTTTCTGACTCAAATAGTTTGTTCTTTCATTCTAAATATAATCCAGCTTATTATATATTAGATGGAGTAGTAAACACATTGCCTACTCCTACAAGCTCTACTGATTATTCTAAAGTATCATATATATCATCAGAAGAAGCTGTAAACTCAGCTGATTATAATTCATTAGAACTAAACAATTTTCCAAACACATTTACAAATAACATTGTTGCATATGGAGCTGCAATGACATGTTTAGCTTATGCTTCTGATGTTCATAATAATATGAATAGCAATCTTACATTGCCCACAGCACCAACAGCTCCAGTTGATTTAGCTGTGCCTGAAGAAGTAAATGGAATAGATTTACCTTCTGTCCCTGTATTTGCTGCACCTACATTAACATATAGTTTAACAAATGTAAATACACAAATATCAAATGAAGATATGGACTTGATAGAAAAAGAATTTGAAATAATAGATAAAAACATGTCTAAGTTTGATAAAGATTTAGAAGTTGCTAGAGAAAATTATACAGAGCAATTAAATGAATTTAATAAAGAATTTGATAAAAGAGATAAGAATAATGAACGAGCTATTAGCTCTAAGATTTCTGTGCACAGAGAAAATGTTGGAAAGTATGAAAAAGAAATTGCTAAATATTCTGCTGAACTTGCATCTTACTCTGCTGAAATGAAAAAGTATATATCTGAATATCAATGGTATACACAAAAATATCAATTATTATACAATCAATACATGTCTGGGATAGCTCAAAGCAGACCAGCACAACAGCAAGCCGAAGCGTAAGGAGATATAAATGGCTTCTATAAAATTTTCAACAAGTGCTACACCAATTGAAGTTGCAACAGTTCAAGAAGGAACAGGTCCAAGCATAGCTGCTACTGAATGTTATGGTTCAGTAGGTGGTAATGGAGAAGTTGAATCAATAACAGTAGTATCTGGTGGTGGGAACAATGACGGATATACAGATGGAGCAAAGTTTTATCTTTCAGCTACAGCTGTAGTAGATGGTAGTGCAGTTGCTATAAATAATTTAGCTAGCACTAAATTTATATATTTTAAACATACAGGGTATCAATATAGTTCATCTTCTGCTTTAAGCTCTACTGCTAATACTGCAGATGTATTGACAATAACTGCTGGTAGTACAGTAATAGCTAGATTAAAAGCAGGAGAAGCTATAATGCTACCTACTAGAGGAGCAACTGCTTTAGACCAATTTAAAATTAATTCAGGCGATGGAGCTAATTTAGATGGTAGTGTAGGTAGTGCTACTATAGCAGTTGAATTTCTAGCATTTGCATAGGAGATATATGACAGTTAAAGAATTAATGGAACGAGCAGGAGCTACACAAACAGGTAGAGCTATTGCTTATATAAAAGATGGGTTAGAAGATTTAAATATAAAGTTTGAAACTCATACTAATACAGAAAGAATAGATATTACTGAAAATAAAAGGTTTTATGATTTTCCTAATGATATGGTAAAAGTAATTGACATAAGAATGAAAAATCATTTAAATGAAAAAGATGAATATAGAAGTGTTCCAAGAATGATACACAAACCTATTATTGTAGATGGAGATGATGTATAATGGCTAAAGAATATGCATATTATATAGAAGGAAATAAAGTAGCTATTGTAGAAAGAGATACTGCATTTGATAATAATGTAAATTCAAAAGAGTATGGACCTGGTGTATCAAGAGCTATGTGGAAATCTCCTAAAACATCTGTAACTGATGGACTTGAAATAAAGTATGCTTATAATCCAAAATATTTTATAAAAGAAGATGAGGATTATGATACTACAATTACTAAATATAAATCAAATGATGGCTATCTTCAGATTGATGGCACTACTAATTTTAATGGAGGAACTCCAGATTTATCTGCAGATACTTCTTATATAGTATTAAAAAATGCTGGTAAATTTAATGGATTGCATAGAGTTAAATCTTTTGCTACTGTTAATACTACAAGTGACTCTATTGTGCTATATACAAAATATTCAGGACATGGTAGTGCATGGATTGATTTTGAAGAAACTGTTCATTTGTATTATAATGTAGATGCTTTAAATGATGAGGCAGATACTATAGATATTCCTTCTTATTTAAGCAAGGCGTTAGTATATTACGTGAAGGCTAGACTAGCAGAAGACTCTGGCCAGATAGAATTAAAAGAATATAATATGAGAGAATATAAAAAACATATTGAACAATATGAATCATCTCTCATGAAAGGGCCTAGAATAATGAGTTCAGGTCCATATGCAATTAGATAAAATAGTACATTCACGGTCAAGCTAAGACCTTAAAGTACAACTCGAAAGGAGAATAAAATGGCAGGACATAAAGGAAGAGGATTGCATTCATATACAGTCCAAGAAGCACAGAATGCAACAATGGGGCAGGCTGGAGCTATACTAACAAATGATACATCAAATGATATAGATGCACCTTCTAATCAAGTATTTGTAGCTTTGCAAATGGTAGAAGATGTAACCTTTACAACATTAACTCAAGAAGATAATAAATGGTTTGGTTCTGCTAATGGAGCTATTGATATTGATAGTAATGGTGATTCTACTTCAGGAATTACATTCCCAGCAGGTATGACAATATATGGAAGATGGACAAAATTTAATTTAGCTGGTGGCTCAATTATAGCCTATATAGGATAATATGCCAAAGTTAGGTTTAGGTACAGGAATAGGTCGTTCAGGAATTGTTACCCCAGGTATTGTTACAGACAATCTGGTTATGAAGCATATGTATGCTGCAGGAGCAATACAGCCACTAAGTGATGGTGCTGCATATTTTGCATTATCTGATTCAGATATAATTAGTGTTTCGGATAATGATTCTTCAGATATAGGTACTGGGGACTTAACTTGGACAGCATGGATTTGGGTTAATGATGTTTCTGCAGGCAATCAAGGAATTATCTCTAAATGGCAACAGGAAAATGATAGGTATTATCTTAGAGTTATAGGTGCTGATGGTTCTTTAAATTTTTATGGCAAGTCAGGAGGGACTGCTATTACTAATGGTTACAGCACTACAGGTCTTATAGTTGACAAAACATGGGTGCATGTAGCTGCAGTTCTTGATTCTTCTAATAAGGTATATTTTTATATAAATGGTATTGCTCGAGGTGAAGGAACTGGAGGTACTGATGATTTAAATAAAGATAATTCAGGGGATATTAGAATTGGATGTAGAGGATTTAGTAGCGATACTCCAGATGACCCCTTTGGTGGATATATAACTAATATTGGAATGTGGAAAAGAATGTTAACTCAAGCAGAAATAAAATCAATTATGTGGAAACAGTATGCAGATTTATCAACTACTGAAAAAACTAGCTTAGTATCATTTTGGAATTTAGACGCTCAAGGATTATCTGGATTTGATTTTGTATTAGATGAATCTCAAACATTAGGAGCTAATCTATGGGATGGTGGTGATGTTGGCCCAGATTCTCTAGGT
>CEOR01023927.1_pt1 | contig 16310 bp, 20 predicted proteins | sample 530661 | NCBI WGS metagenome assembly CEOR01 (sample SAMEA2620836, study PRJEB7988) | marine metagenome | biome: marine biome (ENVO:00000447); feature: deep chlorophyll maximum layer (ENVO:xxxxxxxx); material: "saline water (ENVO:00002010), including plankton (ENVO:xxxxxxxx)" | depth 65 m
TCAACGGAGGATCTGGTAACTTATGTGTAAAGCCTTCAGCTACATACATGTACTCAGACCCATATACAGGGGCATTAGTTAGTAACTCTACTAAAAACTTTCAAATAATGAACAATGGAACCGGAGCAATCTCCGTAGATATTATTGCAGTAGGAGTAACAGGAATATAATGAGTGATAGAGTTTTTGTCCCTAAAGGATGGGGATACGAGGATTGGATTGTAAACAAAAAAGAATATTGCGGAAAGCTACTTTTCTTTAAAAAAGGTAAGTGTTGCAGTTGGCACTATCATGAACTAAAAGACGAAACCTTCTATGTTCATAAAGGAGAACTAGAAGTTAGATTTGGGTGGAGTGATTTAAAAACAGGTCTGAACACTACTGTTAAAGTTCTGAAAGCAGGAGACACATTTCATGTACCAGTTGGCATGAGGCATCAAATGAAAGGGTTAACAGATGTAGAAATGTTTGAGTTTTCAACCCAGCACTTCGATGAGGATTCAATAAGGATAGAAGTAGGAAGCCAATGAAGAAAGTAACTATCATAACTTCTCTGTATAAGGCTGAGAAGTATCTTAAATCTTTTTTAGAAAACATAGTTAAGCAGACCATTTTTGATGATTGCGAGCTATTCTTAGTAGATGGCAATAGTCCCGAGAATGAGTATGAAGTCATAAAGCCATTTCTATCATATAGCAACATAAGATATGAAAGGCTAGATGAAGACCCCGGCATTTACGGCTGTTGGAACTACATGATTGAAAATTCAGAAAGCAAATATATTACCAATGCAAATGTAGATGACAAGCTATTTGCACAATCTATAGAAAGACATGTTAATATATTAGAAAGATTTCCAACCTTTGATGTTTCATATTGCCTGAATATTGTATCTCATAGCCATTCTGAAACTCCTGAGTCAATATCTGGTCAGCGAAATACTTTTCCCACAGCGGGCTTTTCTAAAAACAATATGCTACAAATGAATCTCCCTCATAACCACCCAGTATGGAGAAGATCAATTCACAATGACTGTGGAATGTTTGATAATGAAAACTATGTGTCTGGCAGTGATTATGATTTTTGGTTAAGGGCTTGCATAGAGTTTAATAAGAAGTTCATATTAATACCAGAAGCTCTAGGCGTGTACTACGAAAACCCAGAAGGAATGTCAACTAAAAAATCTAATATGGATAGGAATATGAAGGAAGTTGTAAGTATCAAATCTAAATACTCAGAAAAGTATCTGTCTGTTTAGTAAATACTAACGCACGCGACTTTTAGGATTGGTATGGACTGGTTATCTTTAATAGACAAATCCGATTTTTTCTGGCAGTATCCCGTATGTACAGAAAAGCAGTTTTGTGTACAGAATAATCTGCAGGAAAATTTCTTAGGTTTTCCTTGGGCTACTGTTATAGACAAGAGGATTGATTTAAACTCTGTTTACAATTTTTTACTGCCTCATCTACAAACAGAGAAAAAGTATTATACATCTTGTCAGCATATACTTTTTAGATCTTTAAAGAATATATTTGAGGCTCTGCCAATTAATTTGGTATATACCTCTCATAAGATTATAGATGAAGAGTTTCTCTCCAGTATAAAATTGAAACCTTGTCCTCTATATGCTGTAAATATAGAAGACCCTCATAGAAACTCAAAGTTTACCGGAATAGACTTACTATCAGTTAAAAGAGATATTCTGTTTAGCTTTTGTGGAGGTTATCAACAAGGGTATCTTACTGATATAAGACCTAAAATCTTTTCATTACCTCCTTCTGATGAGTATGTAATAAGAAACACTGGTGACTGGCACTTCAATGAGGCTGTCTACAGCCACATGCAAAATAGTCTCGGTGAGTTGAATGAGTCTGAAAGAAGAAGATTGAATACAGAAATGTATAATGAATTGCTAATAAGGTCTAGGTTTTCCTTATGCCCTTCTGGTTCAGGGCCAAACTCAATAAGGTTTTGGGAAAGTCTAGGAGCCGGATCAATACCAGTATTATTAGCGGATACACTGGAGCTCCCAGATAATAAACTTTGGGAAAAATCTATCGTAAAGATAAAAGAAAGTGAAATAGAATCACTAGAAAGTTATTTAAGGAATATTAGCGAAGAAGAAGAACAAGACAGGAGAAGATTGTGTCTTGAGCTTTATGATTTTTACAGGAGTAATTATAAAAATGATAAGAGTTAAGCAAGAATTGTCTGAACTGGTTGGTGAGTTTGATTTCTTAAATTGCCTTGAAACTGGTACAATAAGAACGTATACGGAAAAGCATGAGAGCACGAGACATATTTCAGAGGTAATTGGATCTAAAGGGAAGTTAAAATCAATTGATATTGAGAAGAAGTCGATTGATATTTCCAAAGATATATGTAACAACGCTGAAAATGTTGAATGGATATTAAGCGACTCCATAGAATACCTTAAAAACGACGAGGAAAAATATCACTTCGTATTACTAGATAGTGTTAACGATCCAGAACACATATTTGAAGAGTTCAAACACATAGTAAAAAGATTACATGTTGGAGGAATTTTAATGATAGATGATTCTGGAGTAGAGCTAGATAAGAAGCCTTTTGTAAATGATTGGGTTCATGCTCCTAAGAAAGCTGTTGCTGTAAATAAATTTTTATCTGATTCAGAAATTGACTATGATATTGTTGTTGGTGGACATCCCGGAAACCAGTTATTATTCAAGGCAACCCCAGAGAACATGGAGAAGATAGGGGAGCTGTTATGACAACTATTTTCACTTCCCATAAATTTTCGATTGAGGAATGTCCAAATAACCTTCGCAAAAACTTAGATAAATGGAGGTTGCTCAACCCATCCTATGATTTTAAATATTATAATGATGACGATATGAATTCATGGATGAAAGAGAATGTTAGTGAAACAACTTTTGGTTTGTTCAATAGACTAAACACTGGAGCAGCAAAAGCAGACATGTTCCGAATATGTCTGTTACATACTGACGGTGGGATATGGTTTGACACAGATTTGCCAGCTTTTGACATTAGTAAAGAACGTGCAGATTTTCAAGAGTTGCTTGTAGAAAATGAAGCTGTGTTAATAAGGAATAGAAGATGTGATAATCCACGATATACACTTATAGCTGGGTCAAAAGGAAGTCATCTCTTCAAACTATTGCAGGATACAATTTGTAATAAAATACAAGACTGCGTGAGTCAAGGTTTATCTACTGATACAATTAATATAACAGGCCCGTTTACTCTACATAAGATTCTTCTTGAGATGTGCGGTTTTGAAAATGTCTTGAGAGCAGGGCCTAGAGCTGCATGGCCTCAAGGATTTGCCTTTACGGGTTCTATAGAGTTAAATCAAGCTTATGAAATTAGTAATGGTATAAAGTTTATTTATATAAATGATGTAGTTCCCCGTGTTCCCGGAACTGGCCCACAAGCCTACCAGAAAGAAAATACTTATGAAGGTTACGAATCGGATTTACTTGAAATGGATGTCTCTCACCACACTTCATCAAAGGCTGTAAACTAGATGAAAACTGCGATCTGTTTATCAGGAACCGGTAGGGCTATAAAGCATACAATACAGAACTTAACAGAAAATGTATTAACATGCTTCAGTGATTGTGATGTTATTTTATACCTGACAAAGTCAGATATATCAGATAATGTGCTCGGTGAGTTTTCGCATATTAAAAATCTGTTTGCACATGTAGAACAAGAAGAAGATATAGACATATCTAATATGAAGTTTCTTGAAAACTGGCCTCCTTCTATACCTAATGATCTTGAAAAAGGAAGACAAATTTTTGCGCGTATGCTTAAATCTAGACTTAGACTTAGAGACCTCATGATTAATAAAGGTGATTTTGACAGAGTTATTTTTTCTAGAATAGATGTTATATACGAGAAAAGTCTCAGCTCTTCCATAAAAGATTTAGAGCTTAGCGACGATACAGTATATGTACCAGACTTTCATAACTGGCTTGGAGGTGTAAATGATAGATTTGCAGTTTCTACCCAAGCAGGTATGTCAAAATATTTGTCGGTATATGAAAAGATAGATGATTATATATCTGAAAACCATACATTTCACGCAGAAAATACCTTGAAGTATCACTTAGAGAATGTTGGTCTGAAAGTAAAACGACATAAGGTTAACTTTGCTAGAATAAGAAATGGTAAACAGCACGACTCATTTAACGAGGTGTAAATATGAAAGTTTTAGTAGCTGGCTTTTTTGATATTTTCCACTCTGGACATCTGGCGTTTTTAGAGCAAGCGTCTTCATTTGGGGATCTATATGTTTCCGTAGGAACTGATGAGAATTTAATGTCTATGAAGAGTAAGAATCCTATATACTCTGAGCAAGAAAGGGAATATATTCTGAATGGGTTGGAGTGTGTGAAGGAGGCAAGAATTTCTAGTGGGCAAATTGGCTCTGAATCTTTTGTGCCTTATATGCTAGAAAAAAAGATAGATATCTTCATAACAAATGATGATGGTTCTGATCTCGACAACAAGAAAAAGATATGTGAAAAATATGGGATTGAGTACATAGAACTAAAAAGAGTTCCAAAAGAAGGATTTGCTACACGAAGCACCACAAGTATATCACAGATAGATCAAATACCTCACAGACTTGATATTGTAGGATTTTACGACCAGACGCTTTTAAACTCTGTCTATCCGGGATCTGTTATTTTAGCGAACATAGAAACTTTGTCTGTAGATGATAGATCTGGCATGTCGTCTTCTACTAGGAATGTTATCAGAAAAGTTTTTGGAAACAGGCTGCCTCCACACATAGATACAAAAGAGTTGGCGAAGATAGTCTTTGCGGTAGAGAACCCTCCCGGACATAAGTATATTTCTGGAGTAGTAGACCAGCTAGGACTGTGCCTTCCCGGAATTAATGTGTTAACTTTTGATAATGATTACTGGCCCTATAAAATAGAATCAATCTTAGACAAAGAAATTTGTAGCTGGCTTAGCTCGGTATTATTTCTAAAACAAACAAAACCAAGACCTCTCGGTTACAATGTCTTTGATGGAAAAGAATCATTTGATCTTGAAAAGGTTAAACATCATAGCGAACTAGGAAGAGAATGTCTAGACGCTATAAAAAAGATGAATGCAACAGTCTTGGGTGAAGTTATAAATTCTGTGCATAATTCACAAAAAAACATGATTCCCGGATACGAAAGTAGCGAAGTTAAAAGTATAATTAATAGTGTAAAAGATTCTCACTTAGGCGTAAAATTAATGGGTGCTGGCGGATACGGTTACATGATGATAGTATCAGAAGACCCGCATGAAGACTTTATAAAAATTTCAATTAGGAATTAAAAATGGTAATGAGCAACTTCAATGAAATTATAAATCTAACCCTAGCGAATAGGGAGGACATAGATGAACATCTCTTAACTCTGTTTGGACTTACATTGTCTATGAAACCTAAAAAAATAATTGAGTTAGGAGTAAGGTCTGCTAGGAGCACATATTCTTTTTTGCTCGCATCACAACTTATTGATGCACAAGTACTATCAGTTGATATACAAGATCCTTACCCTTCGTTGCCACTGTCAGACTCTATGAAAGAAAGATGGAGATTTGTAAAGAGCGATGCCTTGAAGTTCCTAGAAGAAAATTTTAAGAATGAATGGCCTTCTGACTCAGGCAATATATTATACATAGATGATTGGCATGCGGGGGATCATGTTGAGAAAGAGTTACAGCTAGTTGACGAGTATATTAAACCAAATGACATTATATTATTACACGATCTAATGTATGGTAACTCTCAGCCGCACTACAGGTCTGTGGATTCCCCTCAAGACAAACAGTGGGACAATGGAGGCCCTTATAGACCTGTTTCAAATTTAGACCTCACAGTTTGGGAATATGCAACAATTCCAAGATGTCATGGAATGACCATATTGAGAAAAAAATCAAAGCAAATACTAACAATATAGGGGTTCGACATGAACAATCCTCCTCATATGAATGAAGACCAATACAATGAGCTATTGATGTCTATCCGAGGACCTTCAGAAGAGTGGGGTGAAGAAGATCTCAAATACAAAAATGATCCAACCCTTGAGGCTCCGAGAGTGAGCATGTGCCAACGGGAAAAGTTCGATACTATATATCGCCACTACAACGACATAAACAAGCTCGATGGTGATATTGTTGAGTGTGGTATATGGCAAGGGGGAATGAGTATATTTTTAGCAAAGCTTTTCCAAGAAAAGCATATTTGGATGTGTGACTCATTTGCTGGTTTTCAGCCATTAGATATAGCAACATTTAATAAGCCGGGAGATCCAGAATATCACACCGAGTATTATCAGCAGGAGCATCTAGACCGTCACAATATTCCATATAACATAGCCGCTCCTTATGATAGTGTAGTCCGCAACTTAGCGCGGTTTGGCTTACAGCCTGATAACAGAATTAAGTTGCTTAAAGGTTGGGTCAAAGATACCTTACACCCAGATAACTGCCCCATTAAGAAGATATCTCTTTTGCGTATTGATGTAGATTCATATTCTGCCACTAGAGAAGTGTTAGAGCATTTGTTCGACAAGGTTGTAGATGGGGGTTTTATTATTTTTGACGACTGCTGTCTTACAGAAGCGAATATCGCCATGTGCGAATTTATGGATCAGAGAGGGATAAGGTTTTACTTGAGACATAGAGACACAGACCAATTTGTGAGTAGCCCAAGATCCTTAAAAACAACTACAAATCCCTGCGGATGTTACATGGTAAAGGGCGAGTACACGGGCAAAATACACTATGATTTCAGCAGTAGCGCCTCATCCTCACCGTCAGGTTCAATTAAATCGATTTTTGGTGTGGCTAGAATTTGGCAGACTTAAGAAGAAGGAAATAAAAAGTGCCTAACATCTCTCTTGATGACAATCTACTTTCTTTAATAGAAGGAAAGAGGGTTGCTATCGTCGGCCCTGCTCCTTACCTAGTAGGGTTAAACAAAGGTAAGGAAATAGATAATTACGATGTTATTGTAAGACCTAATTCATTCTCCGTGCCTACCGAAGCACAGGTAGACTATGGTTCCAGAACAGATATAATGTTCCATAATTTTGGGACTCCGTGGCAGGCAGGTTTGAAGGAACAAATTTCAAAAAATGAAAAGGCATTTGAGAATCTAAAACTAGTGGGATGTTTAGCAACTAAGTCAGACCATTCAGAGCATAACTTTTTACACTGGAATGAGGGGTATGTAAGCAATGTTGTTAGAAATTTTAATGAAGTAAATAAGTACGACTTGCCATTCTACTGGATAGGTAATAAAGACTATAGAGAGCTCTATGCAAAAATTGGGGTCGAGCCTAATACTGGCATAATAAGTATAGCTGTTTTACTTTGTTACCCTGTAAAAGAAATTTTTATTACGGGTTTTAGCTTTTACCTTCAGGGAACAACGCATGATACTACATACTATCAAGGGTTTTTACCCGAAGCTGACAAAAAGATTTACAGAGGCGTATATGGTAAGAGGCATGGAGACCACGCTAATCAAGTACAGGTAAACTTCTTTAAAGCTTTGCTTAAAAATAATAGTGACAAGATTAAAATAGATAACTCAATAAGAGAATTACTAGAGCTATAATGTTGAACATAAAGACATTTAATAATTCCTCGATCAAATTACAAGGCATCCCATATTACGCAGATTGTTACAACTTTTGGGATCTAAACTTATGTAGTGAATCTTTTAGTAGCAATGCCTATGATGAATTAATTCATAGAGTGTCTACGGGATCTCAAAGGCCTTGGAATGAGGATCTCATGGTAATAGACTTTGACAACTATAATAAAGAATATTCTCAATATCAAAGTTTACTTTCCAAAAACGTCCGCAGAGATATAGATCAGTCTGAAAAGAAGGGTTTTATTTTTAAAGAATACGACTTCAATTCTTTTGTCCATGATTTTTCAGAAATAAACTACTCACAAAATACTTTCAAAGGATCTATAAACCCTTGGTATCTAAATCATATAGATTTTTTTGAAGGGTCTCACTCCGAAGGACAACACTTATGGGAAGACGAGAAGCATTATAGCAAGTGGTATGGAATATTTAAGTATCTAAAGCATTATAAACAAGGCGATGTAACAACAGATGAAAAACTCTATGCTTACTGCAAGGTGTTAGTAGATGGAGAAATGGCCTGCATAGGTCAAATATTCGGACATGCAAAGTATTTGAAACAAGGATTAATGTTTAAGCTAATAACATCAATAGTTAAAGATATAATAAACAATAAAAATATTAGATGTCTTATATACTCTGGCGCGGGGCAATACCCCACATGGAAAAATAGAATGTTATTTGAAAAAATGAAAATCAATGTACAATTTTAGAGGGGAGATAGTTTAACGGGAAAACATCTAACATGCTATGAATTGAAAGGTGTGGTTCAAGTCCACTTCGTAGTTTAACTGGAAGAATATTCGATTCGCATTTAGAAGATGGGGGTTCAAATCCCTCTTTCTCCACTATATTATTATGAACAGCATTTTTATATCAGTACGATCCAACTCAACACGATTACCCAACAAGGCTACGGCAGATATATGTGGAAAAAAATCCATAGAATATTTGATAGATAACCTAAAAAGGTCAAAGCAAAGCTCTAGTATTATACTGTGTACTACCGACTCTACCAAAGATGATCTCTTATGTGAGATAGCTGACAGCAAGGGAATAAACTTCTTTCGAGGGTCAGAAGAAGACAAGTTGCAGAGATGGCTTGGAGCTTGTGAAAAATTTAACGTGGAGATGTTTGCTGAATGCGGAGGAGATGACATCTTTTGTGATTACAGGCTTATCGACCTAGTATTAAAAGAGTATGAACTGCATAAGCCGGATTTTATTGACGGCAAGGACTTATATAATGATGTGTATGGAATAACAAAAGATCTTTTAGAAAAAATTTGTTATCAAAAGAAAGACAAGATATTAGAAACGCATGAGGTTTCAGATTACATTAAGAACAATCATGCTAAATGCCATAGGCTTGAAAATGTTAGTGATATTTTTCAGAAAAAATATAGGTTAACTTTAGACTATAAAGAGGATTTAGAGTTTTTCAGAACAGTTGTAAAAAATCTGGACAATGATTTTGAACTTGAAGATATAATTAAATTACTTGACAACAACTCCGAAATAGCAAGCATAAATTTATTCCTAGAGGATGAGTGGAAAGAGAATCAAAACAAATGAAATCAGATAAGTATATAGGAAATGAACTGAAGTATATACAGATGGCTCTTAATGGAGATGTCGCCCCAAATGAAACTTGGTGCAGGACTCTAGAACAGTCCTTTGCAGAGGCTTTTGGCGCTAAGTATGGTATAGCTATGAACTCAGGCACAGCAACTCTTCATGCTGCGCTGGAGGCCGTAGGGGTCTCTCATGGGGATGAGGTTATATGCCCAGCAATAACTGTAATCATGAATACTACTACGGTTTGGCAATGCAATGCTATACCTGTATACGCCGATGTTGACCCAGAGACTCTATTAATAGATCCAGATGATATAGAAAGAAAGATTACAAATAAGACAAAGGCTATTGTTGTCGTCTCTCTGTATGGTCTACCTTGCGACATGGACAAGATAAATAGCATTTCGGAAAAATATAACATACCCGTAATAGAAGATCACGCTCAATGTTTTCTTGGCGAGTACAAAGGGGATGTAGTTGGTGTCTCAAATGCATTCTCAAGCTGGAGTTTTGAAAATGTAAAACATCTTAGTTGTGGAGAAGGCGGTATATTACTGACAAACAATGAAGAATATGCGAAACAAGCGAGGAAAGCAGGTGGTCATGGATACAAAAATCTATCCGCAGATGGAGGCAGAATTAAGTTTAATGGCGAAACTACCGTACAAGACCCTTCGTACAAGAGGCACGATGAATTTGGAATAAACTACAGGCTTAGTGAGTTTAGCGCAGCTATCGCGCTAGCTCAACTTGAAGATATGAAAGAAAAAGTCGAGAGAAGAAAACAAGTTGCTTCAATGTTTTTAGACTCCCTGAAAGGATGTGACTTTCTAATTCCACAAAAAGTTCCCAATAACACAGTCCACTCATACTACACTCTTGGGCTAATATATGAACAGGATAAAAATAAAGGGCATAGTTGGCAAGAATTTAGAGATAAGTATGTCGAACTTGGTGGAGACAACTTCTACGCAGCATGGAGCATACCTTATCTTGAGCCAGTTGTTTCGGAAAGAAAATATCAAAAAAGATGTCCCGATGTATATAGCGATGTACAATATCATAAGGGCTTATGTCCAGTAGCGGAATCGCTACAACCTAAAATTATGCAATTTAAAACTAATTACAGAGACTTAGACGTAGCAAAACATAAAGCTGAGATCTTAAGTAACACTATTAACTACTTTACGAGGAAAGATAGATGACATATATTATTTCTGAAATTGGAATCAACCACAATGGTGACCAAGAGCTTGCTAAACAACTAATTAAGAAGTCTTATGAAGCAGGAGCTAATGCAGTAAAATTTCAAAAGAGAGATATAGACCTCGTATATACTAAGGAAGAGCTTGACAAGCCAAGAGAGTCTCCTTGGGGGACAACAAACAGAGAGCAAAAGCTTGGGCTTGAGTTTTCTATTGACCAGTATAAAGATTTAAAAGACTATACAAAATCTTTAGGTATGGACTTCATAATTTCCTGCTGGGATACAAAAAGTATAGACGATATTGAGCCTTTAGATGTATGCTATCATAAAGTTGCTTCAGCATTGGCAACAGACTTAAGCTTCCTTAAGAAACTAAATGAGACAGGCAAACCTGTCATCTTGTCTACCGGAATGTGCACCGAAGAAGAGATTGAAGCAGCAGTTAATACTTTAGACAGTTTGGAATATGTATTATGTTGCACCAGTACTTACCCAACAAAAACTGAGGAATTGAACTTATTACACATAAAGACGCTTAAACAAAAATTCCCAAATCTAAAGATAGGTTTTTCAAATCATTATAACGGTCATGATGCCTGTGTCGCTGCAACAGCACTGGGCTCTGAGTGTATTGAGTTCCATATAACTCATGATAGAACAGCGTATGGTTCAGACCAGTCAGCCTCTATTGAAAATGCTAAAGGTTTAATTGATGCTATTAAGAAAGTTGAGATCATGCTTGGTGATGGAGAAAAAAGAGTCTATGATACAGAGGTTCCCATTATGCAAAAACTAAGGAAGGTTTCGGATACGTGTCTTGGCTAATTGGCCCAATGCTTGGAAGAATGACACCCTTGCTAGATGTTTCGTCTGGACAAGAGTTTCCTAATGATTGGAAATATGAGTTAGAAGCTTTACAAGATATAGGTGCAGACTGTTTAGAATGGTTGGTCACAGATCTTGATAACAATCCTATATATACCGAAGATCTGACAGGATATCCTATTCATTCGGTAAATTTACATTCATTAGTAGAACAACAACCAAAAGTAGAGCAACTTAAAAAAATATGTTACTATGCTACAAGACAAAATATTTTAACATTAGTTTGCCCTATGATGGGTGCGTCTCGTATAGATAGTAGAAACTGGGCCGACATATATAGAAAGCTTTCTGCTGAGTACCCAAATATATGTTTCTCATTTGAGACAGAGCTAACGGCAAGTGAGATTATGGATGATCTTAATTCCTGTGAAAAGTTTTATGTAACTTATGATACTGGTAACACAACGTGCTATGGCTTTGATCACGTTACGGAAATAAGATTGCTTCGTAACAAGATAAACAACATACACCTGAAAGATAAGAAGAAAGATTTAGAAGATTCCGTAAGACCTTTTACAGGCGATACAGATTTTGAGTTAATCTTTAATCAGTTGAGGGAAATAAATTATCAAGGAAGATTAGTTTTAGAAACGTTCAGAGGTGTTGCAGGGCATGAGAAACAAACACTTCTTCAGTATATAAAGGAATTCAGATGTTTGATCTAACTGGCAAAGTCGCTTTCATAACAGGAGGCGCGGGACTTCTAGGTAAAAAACATGCTGAAGCGATACTTGAGTTTGGAGGTAGCGTAGTAGTAGCAGATATAAATCTAGATCTCGCAAAAAAAGCTTGTGAACAACTAGGTGAAAATACTACGCCAATGCAGGTTGATGTAAACTGCAGAGAATCTATCCAAAGAGCCGTAGATGACTGTGAGAAAATTGATATACTGATAAACAATGCCGCAAAAGATCCAAAGGTTGGAAGTCTTTCAAATGAGACTATGTTTGAAACAATGACTGAAGAATTTTGGAAAGAGGGGATTGAGACAATACTAAATGGAACTTTTTTATGTTCTCAGATCGTGATAAACAAAATGCTTTCTCAAGAAGGAGGTGTTGTATTAAACATTGCGTCCGATTTAGGAGTAATCTCGCCAGATCAAAGAATATATGATGAAGGTAGCCCTAAGCCTATAACTTATTCAGCGGCAAAGTGGGGAGTTATAGGCATGACGAAGTACCTATCAACATACTTTTTAGGCAAAAACATAAGAGTTAACTCTCTTTCTCCGGCTGGCGTTTATGTGAATCAGCCGGATGAATTTGTTAAGAGGTTATCCAACTTAATACCAATGGGACGAATGGCAAATATTGATGAGTACAAGGGAGCTGTTGTATTTATGTGCTCTGATGCTAGTTCCTATATGAATGGGGAAAATTTAGTGATAGACGGAGGAAGATCCGTATGGTAAGATGTCACGCGCTTTTTACCGGTCTGTTTAGAAATGAGCCGTCGCACGCAAATATATCTGCGGAAGATAAAGTAAATCTTTTAAAACAGAATTCAATAGATGTTCATTGGTATACGTGGAAAGGATACGTTACTGAAGAGTCTAGAAGACTAGATATAAACATAGTTGAGATAGATGAGCCTAAAGATATGCCCCACTCAAAGAGTGCTGTGGGTAGACAGAGGCAGATACTAAATGTAAAAAAGGGTTTATCACAAATACCCGAAGAAGATATTGTGCTGAAGACCAGATGGGATTTAGATTTTAATGAGACAACGATTGCAAACGTTACTAACAAAAACTTCTTTGAACCAGTAGACAATGGATTAATAGACAATAAAGTTTGGACAGCATTTTACAGCATACAGGAAATGTTTAGCGTATCTGATCAGATGTATGCAGGCTATCAAAAAGACTTAAATAAGTTAATAAACTATAAGTACGACATAAGGGGTACATCATCTGATAACTATATAGCTCACGATGGCATGCAGTTGATGCCCACATTAATTGCAGACAACAAAGAAGTTTGTGACACAATAAAAAGTGACAAGGTAGACCCTTGGTCTTTAATGTTCAAAGAATCTCACGTCAAACAAGGTAAATATATCACAGCGTGGGCATATTCGTATCACCTCATAAATAAATATTTTAAGACAGGCCCAAAAGGAACATCATTCTTTAAGCGTGGAGATGAGAGTAGATGGCCCGGAGCTATAGTAGACTACGAAAAATTCTATGAAAATTATATAACGGTATTTTCAGACAAAGGCAGACTGTGTAGTTATCCTAGATATAGAGTTTATGATGACATATTTATTAAACGACTTATCAATGGTGAGTACAATGACGAATTCGCCACCTCAATTTACAAAGAGGTGAAAGAGAGGGGTTGGAATGAATAATCTTTTAGTAACAATGTCGGGAGGGACTACTTCTGTCATAAATGCAACCCTAGCTGGCATTATAGACGAATCCCTAAAGTCTGACATAATCGACAATATTTATGCGGGATATCCGGGGATGATAGGTGTGTTTCAGGAAAGCTTTCTAGACCTCACAAAAAGCGACACACATATTCTCAAACATAGTCCGGGATCTGCCTCGATTGGAACCAGTCGAGTTGATATTCTAAATGATAGTCAACTGGATATCCTACAGGATACGTTCCACAAGAATAATATAAAGTACTTTATTAATATAGGGGGTAATGGAACTATCAAACAGTCGAAGCTAATAGCTTCTAAAATTGATGACATTACTATAGCTGCTGCACCCAAGACAGTTGATAATGATCTAGGAGACTCACAGTTTGAAGACTTGTGGTTTACTCCCGGATTTCCTAGCTGTGTTAACTATTGGTATCATAAAATAAAGATGCTTAATAATGAGAATATAGGCGCTTGCACTCATGATAAGGTTATAATTGCTCAAGCATTTGGAAGAAAGACTGGGTTTATTACCGGAGCTATGAGAATGTTTGATCCTGATAGAAAAACACCTTTAATACTTTTAATGCCAGAAGATCAACAGTCGCCACAAACAGTCATTGAGAAAATCAAAGAAACGGTATCTGGTCATGGCCGTGCGATAGTAGGAATATGTGAGGGCTATGATGTAAAAGATTATGATTTTGAGTATGATAAATCCGGTCAGGAGATGTACGGCTCTAGCTCTTCAAGCGCCGTTCAAGAGTTAGTAAATCTATGTCTAAGAAATAACGTTCAGGCTAGAGGATATAATCCAACTGTTGACCAAAGACAAAACTTTCAGCACACACTTAGCTCTGATAGGAATATCTCATATGAGATAGGCAAGGAAATTATTAATAACTTTTGTAAAGGTAAAAGTCATTTTTTACAGTCGTACTCTACTTCCGGATTGAAATGTATTAATCTAAATGACATAACTAATTTTTCTAGAGTTATGAAGGATGAATGGATAGACTGGGGAAACTTCGATGTCTCTGATAGTTATATTAAATACTTAAGTGATTTTACTGACATCCAAAGACACACACCAATACCTCGTCATAAGCTTTTTGTAAAAGGAGAAGTTACATGAACTGGATATTTCCAATAGCAGGATTCGGAACTAGAACCAAAAGTCTAGGCGAATATAAACCTTTTGTAGAAATCTCTTCAGGTTTTTCAATACTTAAGGCATGCCTTCTTGGGCTTCGCTCAATGTTTAAAGATGGTGATACTTTTACATTTATCTCAACAAAACAACATGAAAAAGATTTCAATGTAACTGACAACATTTTTTCTATAATGTCTGAAATCAAGTCAGAGCAATCATTCTGTGGCTTTATAGGTAGATGCGATACTACAGTTGAACTTCTCGACGAGACACCTCCGGGGCAAGCATTAACAATATTTGAAGGCATATCTTCAAAGTGCGAACGTTCTCCACAGGACTTTAGATTTGAGCCAGCGACCGTTATAAATGCAGATCAGTTTGTCATGTTTGACATAGATACTGTTGAGAAGCAGACACCTTCTGTAGGTATTTACTTTAACAATGGAGATAAGTCCTGCTTTTTTAATATTGATTTATTTTCCAATGTTGTTAATGAGATAAAAGAAAAACAAAAAATAAGCTCATACGCATCCGCAGGAGTATTTTATTTTCCCACTGTAAATTCTATTATCGAATGTATAGAATGGGGGATTAAAAATAATGTTACTACCAATGGTGAGTTATACTTGTCGTCATGCTTGGACTATTTTCCAAAGGTAAGCTACTTTAAAACAGATATGAAATTTGATTTAGGGAATCCAAAAAACATAAATAGATTCAAAAAATTCTGGGAGTGTTTAAATATAAATGATTATATACGTTGATATAGATGAAACTATATGTAAAACTCCAGAGGATAGGGATTACACTAAGTCAAGACCTATGTCAAAAAGAATAAAACATATAAACATGTTATATGAAAAAGGCTATACTATAGTCTATTGGACAGCCAGAGGTACAGGAACAGGTATAGACTGGAGAGATGTTACTGAGAAACAGTTTGAAGACTGGGGCGTAAAGTACCACGAGCTAAAATTTGGCAAGCCTGACTATGGGCTTTTTATCGACGACAAGAATATAAATTCAGAAAGGTTTTTCTCATGAAGGTTTTATTGACTGGAGCTACTGGGTTTTTAGGAAAAAATCTAAGAAGTAAACTATCTATGTCGCACGAGCTAGTAGGAGTTGGTTCTGAGTGGGATCTAAGGAATCAAGAGGTATGTAAAAGACTAATATCAAAATGTGAACCTGATGCTGTTATCCATGCCGCTGGCAGCGTTGGAGGAATAGGTGCAAACCAAAACAATCCCGGAAAGTTTATATATGAAAACTTAATAATGGGGACTAATGTAATACATGCATCTATGGAACAAAAGGTCAGTAAGTTTGTGTTGTTGGGAACTGTATGTGCATATCCAAAGCATACCGAGGTTCCCTTTGAAGAGAAGGATATATGGAATGGATATCCAGAAGAAACAAATGCCC
>CEOR01060057.1_pt1 | contig 16306 bp, 29 predicted proteins | sample 530661 | NCBI WGS metagenome assembly CEOR01 (sample SAMEA2620836, study PRJEB7988) | marine metagenome | biome: marine biome (ENVO:00000447); feature: deep chlorophyll maximum layer (ENVO:xxxxxxxx); material: "saline water (ENVO:00002010), including plankton (ENVO:xxxxxxxx)" | depth 65 m
CCCCAACCCAACTGCTGAGGGGCATTTACTCAGCGAACAGAAAGGTAAACCGTGAAAAAGGAATAGAACATGGATAAGACCTCTGCACCCTTTAACCGGGGTGCAGGGGCTCCCTTGTGTGTATCACTCTTGGTACACACAACGGAGCCTATATGCTCCAAGCCCACTGCCGAGGGGCTTTTCTCGGCACCAACGTTGGCGGACGTACAACCGTCACTTGTATATACCATGAAAAACGGTAACAAAACTACCAAGAAGCAGAGCTCGCGCTCTTCTGCGCAGATCGCTAACACTGAGGCTCGCCGTAAGGCACGGAGGGCCAAGCACCTCGCCAAGCACGGCCCCGCAAAGGCGGCTGGGACTGGCAAGCGTGCTCAGAAGAAGGCGGCAATAGCAGAAGCCCGCAAGAACGCAGACGCAGTTGTAAGCTCCGGAGAAGAGGGTAAGCCCCGCTTCTCCCACACTTACGGCAGGACCCTTGCCTCAGGCAAGACCATCCCGAAGCCACGCCTTCAAGGTAACAGAGACTTTGATCGCAGTATGGTCGGGAAGCCCATTGAGGGCGGAAGATGCCTTGACCCCATTGTCAGTGCGGCTTCTGCTGTCCTCAGGGCTGCTGCTCTAGACCTCATCAGTGCACAACGTGAGCAGGACTCCCGTGTGTTCAAGAAGGTCTGCGGCAAAGCAGAGATGCCTGTTGTGGAGCGTGCTGTGCGTCCATTCGTTAAGCCTGCTCGCCTGTGGCCTATCGCAGGCTTCCAGCCTACCGTGCAGAAAGCACTGGAGGTTGTCCGCTCGTCCGCGCCCGTTTCCTGGGAACAGGTAACCAAGGTTGCGGCACGGCGTTACGCCACACTCATCTCCACTAACCCTCTCTGTGAGGTCGTGGAGCGTAAGAAGAATAAGAAGAACCGTAAGTAGTTCTCTCTTACTCTACATCTCACGGGGATGCCCTCCCCCCTGAAGGAGGGCACTAACCCCCACTAAACCACAAACAAGACCTCCCCGCTCGGGAGGCAGTCAACTATTATGAAAATAGTTCACATACTGATGGTGATCGTAGTTATCGCCGTCCTTATACTCGTCCTGCAGGGACAAGTAGAGCGTGCTCTGCTTGTCTTTATCATGAGCGTGTCCTTACTAACCTGCGCTAACACCGTAGCTATTGGGAGCCTTGTTGAGCCTCTAGACGAAGCCATAGCCCATCTGATTATGGTTCTCTCGTCTAAATCAGAAGATGATCCCCACGACATCTCAGAGGAGGATGAGGAGGAGATCCGTCAAGTTATGACGGATGCAGATGTGTTGAGGTTCCACAACAGGGAGCTTGAACAACACAAGACGTGTACGCACTGTAAGGGTGACCTAGTCCCCATAATCAAGCCGGGTTCGCCCGATCCTTGGGTATGGGACCTAGAGTCTAGGTTTGCCCACTACGAGTACGACTACGACTACCACCCCCCAGTACCCCACAAAGAAGCCGTCTTCATTTGCAAGAAGTGTAGCTTCGTACAGCAACGTTCTCTAGAGGACTTCGCTGTTAAAACCGAGGAAGTGCCTCTCTCAGAGGCTACTTCCTAACAAATCCCTCCAATCTGGAGGTACTAAAGTAACCTATGGCTACTTCAACTAACACTGACGGGCTTTACACCCGTATAAAAAAGGCTAACTCTACTAAGGAGATCGCCTTAATACTGGAGAAGGGATCCTCTTACAAGGATGCCGCCCCCGGTTATATGACCAAGCTCAAGGGCTTGGCTAAACGCAGGTCGCGGGAGCTCAAGAAGAGCTAACCCAACACCCAAAACCCAACACACAAAGTCCAACAGCAGGGCACCCAATACCAGGGTGCCCTGCTTTGGCTATATATGCTTATGAACAAGCCTAAAACTACAGAAAACATACACCCCATACCCTCACTGGGGTTGAAGCTACTCCACGAAGTCTGTCATGCCCTGCCGGGTTCGATTAACTGCGAGCAAGCCAACCGTGTATTAACAGATGCTGCGGCTGGGATACACAGGGTACTGGAAGAGGAACTATGGGGCGTGCCTCTGAAAATACCACTAATAGTAGAAGTAGAAACCAAGGATGGTAGAATCCGGAACGTTGTGCTCTGCATGGGGCACACTGATCTGGAGGACCATGAGAACGATGAGAGCATCGCATATTACTTCGATGATGACGAAGCATCCGAGCCCAAGCATTTAATTGGGCTCGGTGTGTTTGGTGATGTCGAGGAAGAAGGTGATGCCATTGTTAAATTACACGGTATCTCAACGTTCCCCGAGTTTCTCAACACTCCCCCTAAGGAGGCCCCTCCTGCACCGGGGAAGACCCAGACTCCAGACCCTAAGCGTGAGGAGATGGCTCAGGTGGTGCTCACGCACATCGCCCCCATGCTGGATCAGCTAGAAGAGGATGAGGATGAGCCTAGGAAGCCTACTCCTGTGGAGAATCTCATTGATGCAGTTCTGCGGGTCCAAGCAGTTGGACTAGTAGACATGGCAAAGGAGGCTCAAGCATTCCTTGATCAGTCGGCCGATTAGTGTCAGTATTAACTACGTTATGAGTACAGATACACCAAAACCATCGTTGGAAGACCACATACACCGGGAGAAGTTGGCGTACGACATCTACGTCAACAAGATGAAGGAGGCTCTTAGTGAAGCATACTTGACGGGAGATAAGCAATTTCTGCAAAACTTTGCAGATGATGAACTTGTCGAGTTGAAGAAGAAGAGTAAGGCTAAGTACCCCGACATCGTCTACAAAGTAGACCGAAGGGCTTGGGAAAGTATTTACAAAGTGATGAAGGCATATGTTTCAGATGCCTTGAAAAGCTTTGATGAATACGTGGAGCACCTAAAGTCTCAGCCAACTAAACCACCAACCCAAGATCCAACTGCAGAGGTTGAGGACGCCCCCTTCAGAGATGAAGAGGACGCCAAGGACGCCCCTGCAGATGCCTTAGAAGAAGCCAAGAAGCAAGCATCCTATGCTTGGGCATACACTACGGCTAAGCGGATCAAGGAGGCTCTTGAGGAGCCTAAACCTACGGAGGAAGACAGAATATGAGTGACCTAGAACAAAAAGTACAAGCCGCCCTCCGGGAAATAAATCCCCCGGATTACTTGACCAAGCTCAAGTGGGAGTTGGAGGTGGATGAGGACATCCCCGATTATTCCAGTGAATACCACCATTGGGATGACGTGAGGGATCACATGTATGCCAAATACCGGGATGAGGAGCAGATGCACCGGAAGGAACTCAGAGACTTACTGTCTGATTACTTCGGCGGTAAGCCCCCTAACCTCAAGGCCTCAAGGCTTAAGAAAATCCTAGGGCTCTACGGCATACGGGAGAAGATGCCTGTGTGGGACTGCGTGAAAGCGATACTGTTCTACTCAGTCGTTATTAGTGGAATGATCCTCCTGTTCGGAGGCCTCTGCTATGTGATGCACGGCATCTCCCGGTATCCCGGCTGGTGATACCTCAGGTGGAGGGGAGTACTCGTCCACTATAGCTCCCCCACCTAGCACACCGACATTGATGACCGCGTCGGGCGTATCGGAATCCATCTCCAACGCCCGACGCGCCATCTTGTCGGCTATGTCGGCATCTCTCCATGTTTTTATTGGAGGTAACTTATGTTTACTGAACTTCTTCTCAGTGATCCTAGCAATAGTTTCACGGTGTTCGGCTTGTCGCTCAGCCAGCGTTTCTACAACGGCGTCAAGCTGGTTAATCTGGCCTTTGGCCTGTGTGGGGGACAACTCCCCAGTAAGTTCTGCAACCTTTACCGCATTGACCCGCTCAGCTAACTTTTGCTTAATGTTGCGCGGCGTCGTCCAGCCTTCGCGTGAGGCTCGTGATCGCAAGGTGCCGGGTTTAAGCCCCGGGTACCTTTCGCAGATTACTCCGCAAGGTTCCCCTAGCATGTAGGCATTCTTTATGTCCTCCCAAGGGACATCATCTTTTGGGGGTCTACCACGCTTTCCCATGCGTGTTAATATAAAATTTCTTTCCCTTCTTGCAAGGGGATAGAATGCCTGCAGTATAAAACACTGCAAAAAACCTAGGAAGGCACCATTCGTGCCCTCCACAACCATACTAGTACATATGGACAACACCACGTACCCAACACCCAATACCCAACACCCAACAGAGGACTTATCCTCTGCATCCTTGGGAGATTTCACCATTAGCTATGAGATGAGCATTGCTGTGAGAAATCCCACGGGCAAGGTTAAGGCAGCTCAACAGGCTGTAGCCGACAAGTTCGGTTGCAGTGTAGATAAGACCACTGGCGGTACTTATCTCCTTGAGCAACATCACCTTAAGCCTCTGCTGGATTTGGAAAAGGAGATCCGTAAGTTCTTCAAGTTCAACACGGATACCCTTAACGGGCGGTCTTTGATTGCTTCGGGCAACTACTTCCGGGTTCACAACTATGTGACTCAGGCAGTAGCTGACTTCGACCAAGCTAAGTCTGACTTCCTTTCCATATGGGAGACGCAAGTGCGCCCGGACTCCGAGAGAGCCCTGCGTAACAACGTCGATGTTAATGGAGAAAGCTTGTTTGATCGGCTTACGCCAAGTCAACGCAAGTGGTTTTCCTATTCCGCGGCAGACATGTCTCAGTATTATTCTTTCAGCTTTGCGGAGAATAATGTTCCCTCAGGGAATCTGAAGGGCGTGTCTCAGGACATCATCAATGGCGTTCGTGCACGCATCAAGGAGGAAGAGAGGCAAACTATGCACCAGCTCAATGAGAACCTGAAGGAGCGCCTTCGGGAGGTTCTCACTGCGTTGAGGTCCAAGATGAAGACCTATGAGGAAGGGTCGAGCAGAATGCACGACTCCATTCTAGGCAACGTCAGTAGCCTAGTTGAGGTCCTGCCTGACATGATTGTCGGCAGTGATACTGAACTGGTAGACCTTTGTGCAGATACCAAGGTCCTCTGTGGCTGGGATGTAGAGATCCTCAAGGGCAATGAGGAAGCTCGCAAAGAAGTACACAAGACTGCAGGAGACATCCTCAGTAAGATGAACTTCTAATGGCGACTAAGCTAACCAAACCAATAGTCAGGGAAACCAAGATTAGTGGGGAAGACTATATAGTAACACTCACTAACTCGGAAGCCTTCTGGCTATCAAACAATGAGCCCCTTATTACCCTTCGCAAGAAGGGTAGTAGGGGGAACTCAAAGGAAGTCCCCCTTAAGGACATCCTTGAGGAAAAGCCTGAGGTGCCCAACCATGACATGATCCGATATAAAGAGATCATGACTAGGCTGGGCGCTCTTCGGTCAAAGGAGGCCGAACCCCTCGAAGCTATCGTGCGCGACATCTTTGAGGTCAACGTCCTAGCGTCTGACTTGTCAGATGAGGAAGTTGAAGCGAAGGGCGTTGCCCTTCCTGAATAACCCCCATATAAAACCCCCACATTAAAACCGGGAGAGTAATCTCCTAACAAGTCGAGAGTTCATCTCTTGCAATGACATCCTTATGTCAAACAACAAAAACGAAACCAAAATGAATCAGTCCTACGAGATCGTCTCATCGGACATCCCAGCAGTCCTTATGGCACATGAGCGTGAGCTTGAGTGGCAGTTGAAGACTAAGGGACATCGTCGTGGCCTTCAGGCTGCTTACTTCGTGGCTTTGCCCGGAGTAGGTAAGTCAGAGATCGCCCGAACCGTCGCTGATGTGATGGAACGGGAGTTCATTGACATCCGTGCAGGGAACTACATCCCCTCGGACTTGAGGCTTCCGGGCGTAGACCGCGAGGCTGGTGTGGCTAGGTACTACGGCAACGAGGAGTATCCTTTCCTTAGGGAAGGGATTGACCCGAAGGGCCGTTACTTCATCCACTCTGATGAGATGGGTGATGCCACCGGGGTCATGCACAAGGTTATGAAGCAGATAATTAATGATAATTGTCTGGGCAACCTTCTGCTCCCCGATAACACCCTCCACGCGGCAAGTGCCAACGGCTTACAGCATGGCTGTCAGTCGGAGCGTATGCCTCTGTCCAATGCGAACAGGTTTGCATTCTACAAGATCAAGCCTGACGTGGATGGATTCATGAAGTGGCTCGCAGAAAGTGGTCTGTATCCTGAACTGTATACCTTCATGCAGTCCAATGCAGATGCCGCTTACGACATTGAGCTAACCTCATGGGATGGTGAGTCTAACTTCGCGTCCTTCAGATCGCTGGAGAACATCGGTAAGTTGTTGGAGTCCAACTACGCCGAGTACTCTGATCCGGAGCGCCGGGAAGGGACACGCAAACTGCGTCCTGTTCTTGAGGACCGCCTGTTCATGGCGCAAGCTGTCGGCCGTATTGGTTACAAGGCGGCTAAGAAGCTTGAGTCATGGCTGGAAATCTACGAGACAATAGGTTCTCTGGACCTGTTGTTGAGGGACCCCGAAGGGTGCACTATCCCTTCGGATAACACCACCAAGTGGATCATTGCCTGCAAGCTTGTAGGTGAGTCCACCGAGGACAACGTAGGTGCTGTCATGAAGATTGCTTCCCGTCTGACGGGGCGCAAGGGCTTCATGGCTGCTTACGTGGCCAAGGCTATAGCTAAGTCTAAGCCTACGCTCACCAGCAATCCTGCCATCGTCCAGTGGATGAAGGACAATACGCTGGAGATGATCGGCCGTGGATAATAGTATATCCGAGGACATCATCGAAGCTCTGTTGACGCCTCCCTGGGAAACCCTCGGGGAGGCGGACTTCGACAAGTTGTGGAGCAGTGAACCCTACAAAGTAGGCTCTTTGACAGGTAAACAGCAAGAAGCTGCTATCTTTCTGGGGCACGTAAGGGTCGCTAAAAATCACATGTCCGGTATAAGACTGAAAGGTTTTGCTGGGCATTGGATGATTACCAAAGCCCTCCACAGAGCGATAAACCACGATCCTGAGCTGATTGTAATGTCAGCTAGGATGCAAAAATGGATGATGGAGTAACACCCATCATCGCAACTAAACAACATAATGAGTTCATTATTCAATACCAACACCCGTGAGATCACGAATCAGAAGGAGTTCGACGAGGATATAAATCGTCGGCTTCGGTCGGTTGCCGTGGATCCTGTCCTAAGCAAGTTCATCCCGGGCCTTACATGCCTGCACTGGGTCTTCGACATCGAAGGCACTGAAGCAGGACCTACGGCCTGTACAGATGGATTCACTGTTTGGGTTAACCGGGACTACTGGAACCTTAACAATGAGGCCGAGCAGATCGGTCTGATGTTCCATGAGATGTTGCACCCCATGTGGTTGCACTTCTATAGGTTCCGTGGATGTGTCCAGTTTATAGTTAACGTGGCCACAGACATTGTAGTCAACGGTTACGTTCAGGAGCTGGCGAAAGTATCTAACAAGATACTCCTCCCTGCTAACCCTCCAGAGGGTGAGATCATAACCACTGATGAGTTCGGACAGGACTCTGAGGAGGTTATATACAACGAGCTCGCCCGTAGGTATGACAAGGAGCGCAAGCCTCCCGGCGACAATCCCGGTGATAAGCCCGGTGGTCCCGGCGATCAGCCCGGTAAGAAGCGTAAGGGCAAGAGTAAGATCGGTCGCATCAGCGACTTGGAAGACTACGAAGGCCCCGGAGGGTTCAAGGCGCCCAAGAAGACCGGGTCTTCTGAGGAGGAAGAGGAGAAGATGCACAAGCTGAAGGACCAGTGGGAGAAGACTGCGCACAAAGTCGCCCAGACGGCGAGGATGAGCGGAGACTTCCCCGGTCACTTGGTGGAGTCTCTGGACAAGGTGGACCCCGGTATCAACTTGGGTCAGGTTATCCAGAACTTCGTGATGTCGTGCACGACCCCAGAGATCTCCGAGGAGAACTTTGATCGTCGCCACATGCAGGATGACCTCTACGTAGAGGACATCAGCGTCCCTGCAGTGGAAGACATCATCTTTGTGACGGACACATCAGCGTCAATGCTCACACATTGGCTGGCGATGGCCAAGTCAGGGATCCAGTTAGCGATGGACTCCATCAAGATCAAGCGCCTGTGGGTGCTCGACATTGATACGGACATCGACGACAAGGAGGGTGTCTCCGAGTTTACCTCTGGAGATACCATCGACTTCACCGCCCTCGGTCGTGGTGGCACTGACTTCCGCCCACCATTTGAGTGGGCTAAGAAGCATTGTCCCACCACTCCGAAGTTGTTGATCTACTTCACCGATGGCTGGGGCCCGTTCCCCGAAGAGCAGCCAGCGTTCCCTACGCTGTTCCTCACCTTCGGCCTTGACCCGGAAGAGTATCCTTCTTGGAGTCAGGTGATCGACATGAGGCAGTACGCTGGCCAGTAAAACACAGGAGCCCCCTCTTCGGAGGGGGCTACACAACACCCAACACCCAAAATCCAAAACCGTTATGACAAAGCTAACGTTTAGCAAATCGAAATCCCTCACACCTTCGAACTACCGACTTACACGGGCTACGCCTGTTAAGAGGGACAAGTTCCTGAAGGTGAGGGAACCCGGTGGGGACTACATCATGAAAGGAGTAGGAGACTATTTCTCTACTGTGCAGTTCGACGACATCGCGTCTAAGACCCACAACGAAGTCACTGTAAACATACAGTAAACAAAAACCAAGTCCCCCCTCTTCGGAGGGGGGCATTTAAACCAATGGATAAACCAATAAATAACCACCCAATGCAAATCCGTGAGGACTTGCAAGAAGAAGAGCATATCCCGGTGTGGAACACACTAACTGGGGAGTGCGTCTACATTAAACATACTCCGACGCTCAACGTTGAGTACATGTGGAGCCCCGACGAAGGAGAGGGGCTGAATGATGAGGGGGCTAACACAATCCTGTTAATACATCACGGCGAGGGCCAGGTGTATGAGAGGAGTGTTGGCGCACACCGAGCTGAAGACGATCCCCGTCCTAGGCAAATCATAAAAGACACCCTCGTCTTCGCCATCTCCATTGACTGGGAAGATAAGGAGCCCAAGACATGTGTTCCTGAAGTTCCTGCGGCCCATGACTGGGCTCGTGAGATTCTTCACGCGAAAGCCCACCCTAAACCTAGGCCCAAAACATACCGACTAGCAATACGGGAAGAGATCAGCGGATTCATTGACGTTGAAGCTGAGTCCCAAGAAGAAGCTGAAGACATAGCTAGAGAGCTGATGGATACGCATGGGGTGGATACACTCTTCTATCCACCAAAAGAATCGCAGTACACACACGATGATGACCTCACTAAATATAATGGTGATCACACTCATCGAAACGCTGAAGTTCTTGAATGCGTAGAACGGACAAACTCTGGCGAGTATAAAAACTTGTAACCAAGAAAGGAAACGTACCTATGACCACTGAAGAAAACCAAGAAACTCCCGTAGATGGGACTGAAGACTTCCTAGATAAGTTTGAACAGTTCCTGACAAAGGAACTCGGAGGTAACTGGGAATACCGGTTCGACCACTTATCCGGGGACGATGAAAACCATAGTCAACTGCACTTCCGCGTGTTCAACGTGTGGGGTAAGCAGTTCGACTACCCAAAAGAGTAAACATACCTATGCCTAAAGACCCAACTAAAATACGGGCGTCTACCCAGGATTATGTAAACCGAGCATTGAAAAAGCTTCGAGAAGAAGAGATAGACCGATGGCGTCGAGCGTTCCCCACTAGACCCGAATACTGGCCTACACAGGCTGACTTCGGGGCAGCGGATGCTCGTCAGGAAGCATATGATAAGCAGTTTGCTCTGAGGTGGAAGGATGCCCGCCCCTGCACCGTTTGTGGTGAGCTTACAAGTGATGACTCAGACACTCACTGGCTGTGCAGAACTGAAACTAAAAACCAAGAATGGGAACCTACCTATGAAATATAAAACTGAAGAAAAACTAATAGCTCCATACGTAATGGACATCAGAGATGGTATCGACGCCTATAAAACTCAGTCCAATGTAACCACTCCCTTAGGGGATTGGTTCCAATCTAGGGCAACCACCGTTGCCTTTAGGGGTGAGTTTGGGGTAATAATAGACCAAGGTTGGTGGGAGGGGGAGCGTACTCCGTATGACATCCAATGGCTGTGTAAATGGCTGGGGTGGCTGGAGCGACATCGCGGACGTTCTGTGGGGGACCCCCGGGTGACGGAACTTCGTGCCAAAGTGAAGTCCGGCGAGTATAAACTCGCCACCCTAACCAACTTGGGGTTGCCCATCTACGGAAACACTCAGGCCGTTGATCCCGAGCAACCCCTACAAGTATAAACAAGAAAGGAAACATACCTATGCAAACTGAAGAAAAACTAATAGCTCCATACGTAATGGACTTAAGCGCAAACCAATACCACATAACCACTGCCTTAGGGGATTGGTTCCAGTCCTACCAAACCACAATCGCCTTCAAGGGTGAGTTTGGGGTGCTCATAGATAAAGACTGGTACGAGGGAGATCGTACAAGGACTACCTCAAAGTACCTAGGCCAGTGGTTGTCCCGGGTAAGCGGTCCCGGGCTTCGCCAGCCCGGGGAATTTTCGCGGGGGGCGAAGGATATTCACGCCAAAGTGAAATCCGGTGAGTATAAACTCGTCCCCTTAGATAATGTCCGAGGGGAGATGGCTGGGTCAACATTCAACACCCAACATTCAACACCCAATACCTAGATCTCAAAAACCCCCAAATAAACCCACAAAACCCCCATGTAAAACCCCCAAATAAACTACCTAACATAATTAGATATTATGAATATTAATAAACTTACCACTCTTGCCATAACTGACCCCGGAGCTAGGGCTTCTACTGCCCAGTTCCGTTTAGCTGGCAAAACACTATGGCACAAGTGGGGCAACCACACCCATGATAATGGGAGGGTTGTTCCTACTTACCTCCCGGCACTCAGCCACTTCGGTGACTTCATAGTTAACTGGAACATGAGTCCGTGGGATTTAAACATGTCTTCTAGGACATCCAATATGTTCAATGACATGCGTAATACCATCCACGGCGCTTGGCTGGCAGGGTTATCTTATGGCAATCCTTATGGATCCACCAAAGGATACAGTGAAGACGACGAGTGTTCTCATCCTGCCGTGGAAATTAGATGGAGCGCACTTCATAGAGATATGCGCGTCACTAAGCCTAATGAGATGTCAGCTAAAATGTTATTGCTCGGAAAACATCCGGACAATGATACTACAAGAAGAAGCTGGCATGGCCTAATGAATGCGGAGGATCCAGAGTTGGAGAAGACCCTTCCAGAACTCACTGCTGCGGCATCCTTAGAGAGTGCACTGCAGTGCCTTGCATTCGGGGCAATCTCCAAGGAGAACACCATGAAGACGTTGGCGAGTGTCCTAGGACACATGAAGACGTCCATGGATACTCAGGCTAACTCCATGGTTGATGAGATGGAGAGACAGGCGGGGTTATACTTCGCTCCTCCAGCGGATCAATCTGGGAGGTTTAAGTCTCACCTTGCGGATCTTACTATAGAGATGCGCAAGTTAGAGCATATGGCCCGCAACATTCAGAGTGCGTGTAACACACTTAAACAGGTTGGGGCGTCTCCAGATAGCCAAGTGCCGAAGGTCGAGAGTCCTTCTAATTCTACTTGGGATTGTGCTGGACTAAAGAGAGCCCACGACCTCGCGGTAGGTAACTACCCTTACTATGAGGACACTGCAGAGCCTTTAATCACTGCAGACTCGCGGAAGTACCACCCGACTCTGAAAGTCAAAATGGGGTTGATGGAACTTGTAGACTGGCATAGCCGTTCCTTTAGTTACTACTGGGTACGTAGGAACATATCCCACTACATTAATGTTCTGTCACACGTTGGTGTGGTTGTGCCCCCTCTCTTCGGGCAAAGTCCTGAAGAGTGGGACTACGCCACACTGGCCGCCCCTGTGTTCCTGAACTCTCAGGCACAATAATATTGACCCGGAAGATTACTCTGGCTTAATACATAAACAATGCCCTGCCCCTTAACCGGGGCAGGGCACCAACACCTAAGTAAAATGAATACTGAGTTATTACTCCTCATACTAAAATACCACGCAGGACAAGTGCGAGTCGGTAACCGTGAAGACGGCACACCCGACCCTCAAATAGAGCACCTGTTCCGCGTGTTCACACGGCTGTTACAGCCATGTGACCACTACCCCAAGTCTTTGAGGTTAGTCAGGCAAAACGCGGCACCCCTAATGTTGGACGTGGCGCTTGCTCATGACATACTAGAGGATACGGAGGTTACGGAGGAGGAGCTGGCAGCAGTCTTAAATGAGTACGCTCTAGACGCTGTAAAAGCCTTAACCCGTAATAAAGACCAGACTTACTTCGACTATATAAAGGAGCAAGTGTTGTCTAATCCTCTGGCTTCCCTCGTCAAGTTAGCCGATCTTGAGGATAATTATGAAACTGCTATCCCTTCTCTTCAAGGAAGGTATGCGAAAGCTAAGGGGATTATCTTGGATCACTGGAACGATGTCATATTTCCGGACCCTTCAGCAGAAGACTATCCAGGAGAGGAACCCGGTGCAGAGAAACAAGAGGCACCTAAAGAAGAAGAACCTACCGTAGTCCAACCTGACTAATGAAGGATAAACTAATGCTGCTATTATTCAGGGCCCTTCTCAAATGGGAGGGGTGGAAACCTGTAGATCGCGGCTGGCGTTACCGAGAACATTTGACAGTTCAAGGCGACGGATCAGAAGTAGCCCGCCTTATAATGAGGAGGCTAGTTGCTGGCGAGCAAATACAACAACGCAAACACAAACATGACAAATAGAATGAACACACCATTAAACCACCCGGGCGACTCTTCGGAGGATCCCGACAAGCTTATAATTAGTCAGCCCTCGGAAACAGCATCTGAGATAGCTGAAAATTTGATACTTACTTTTGCCAGCTCATTGGAGGGCAAGCAGATAAGTTCCTTCGAACTGGTTCAAAGTTTGGCGGAGTTTATTGTGTCCACCGTGAGAACCATAGAGGGGTTTGATAAGACCCCTCCCAACTTCAGAAGGATCCTTCTACGTAACATAGAGTTGAACTTCGACTACAAGGACGGCAAGGACCAAGGGATAGACCTCTCAGATCTTCTAATAATGGGTATTGAGGAAGAGATGGGCAAGGGTTTGGAGGACAATTAACCCCCATATCCCCGTGACTTGGCCGGGGGTACGTTGTATCGTACCCCCGGTACAAGTTACTATGGCAAGTAGAGGATTAAATATGGCATTAGCCCGGGCCCGAGCCCGGAAAAGGGCACGTCCTGAGAACCGGGCGAAGGAAAACGCTAAGCGGGATTACAAGTTAGAATACCGTAGGGACCAAAAGAAACGGATACCTTACAGGAGTAATCTGCAGAAGATAGCCCGCAAGCGTAAGATATATGGCAAAACCCCTAAAGGGATGGAACTTGGACACCAAGCAGACGGATCTATTAGGCTGGAAGATAAAACACAAAACCGTAGGAAGGGCGCTAAAAACGCGGCGGCAGCACGGGTGCGTAATAATCTAGCAAGGGCTAACGCACGTAGAAAATACCGAATGTCATGAACCTCCCCCCGACAAGGCACGTCGATATTTTAGCGCATAAATACGCGATAAAAGTAGAGTCTACCAGATCGGGTGTTATGTCGGACGACGAGTTGGGTAGGTGCCACACCACCGAAAACGTCATATTTGTCCGAGATGACTTACCCCCTGACGCTATGAAGGACGTAGTGCTACACGAAATGATTCACGCAATACACTTCCACATGGAACTAGTGGATGAGTCTAGCGAAGAAAGCTTCACATCCCGCACAGCTACAGGGCTACGAACTGTTTTGGTGAACAACCCCTTGCTATGTAGCTGGATATTTGAATCTGAAACATCTAAGAATAATGGCTGATGTCCCCCCAATACTAAAGAGACTAGTTGATCGACTTAAACTACAGGGCATGGAAGACGCTGCTGCCCGTAATTTTGCGGTTAATATACTGACAAAATCGGGGTCTATGTCGGAAGGTAGGTTAACTCCGTTAGGCAAGGTCAAACAAGCCAAGGGGGATCATGGCCGAGCGCAGGACAGAGCTGCGGCTAGGATGGGAGTTGACCCTAATAAACTCACCTACAACGCTCGAACTAACCACGCTACGGCGCGTGTGCGGGGTAGGGACAATAAATTTTTGTAGTGGTGCAAGAAAGGCGACCTCCAGCTGCCTTCGGTTTGGGGTGGCTGGGGGTTTTCTTTTCTCCCGAGCGTGCTAGATTTCCATATGGATCGGGACGATATAGACAACTTTGTAGATTCTGTAGTACCGAACGAGGAGATAATCGTTCCGGATGGATTCGACGAGGCTTTCTTAGGCATTAGCACGGAGGAAGACCCTCCACGTGCCGTGTATTCCATAGAGAAGTGTATCTATATCCTACGCAAGGATATGTCTGCGGACGAAGCTGAGGAATACTTTTGGTATAACGTGGCGGGGACAAGCGGACCAGGATACCCTTTGTTCATCTCAACTCCGGAGGATTAACGACATGGACCCGAGACTTAAAAGACTTTACTTAACGCGTTACAACCAACCCAAACGCACGCCCAACCATCCCACTAAGTCCCACGTTGTTGTGGCTAAAGTGGGAAACATAGTTAAGACTATACGGTTTGGGGAACAGGGAGCTAAAACAGCAGGCAAACCTAAAGCGGGGGAGTCAGACAAAATGCGCAAGAAGCGCGCCTCCTTTAAGGCTAGGCACCGCAAAAATATCGCAAAGGGGCCGACATCCGCAGCTTACTGGGCAAACAGAGTGAAGTGGTAAACAATGAGACTATTTGGATTAGGGGTTTGGTTTGTAGTTTGTTATGTAGTCCTGTTAGGACTGTGTAGGTCGGAGGAACCCCCCGCACCAACACTAACAACCTTTTATGACTACAACGAGCAAGTGTTTGGGATGTGGTGGACGAGCGCTGGGTCAGAATACAATTATATTTTGGAGGTCAACGAGTTTGATGGGTTTGGCTGGTTTACTGTAGCCTCGTGGCTTGGGCCTGCGAAGAACTCTGTAATGTCTGGATACACATACATTCAATGGGATAACTCAGCCATCGCCCGTGTGCGAGTGTACCGAGCTACCCCCGCTCCGACACCTAAAGACAAAGAGAGGTGGAAAATCTTGTCACCTGTGCAATTCTAATGCCCTCAGATCACGTATCTAATACAGACTACCACGAAGAACTTAAGACTATGTCCACTAAAAATTCCATCGACTCCAAGTTCCTCATCTCCCTACTTATAGGCCTTGCTGTTCAAGCTGGTGGGATCGTTTGGTGGGCGAGTAACCTACAAAGCTCAGTAGCCCACAATAATTTCCAAATCCAGATGATGGCGAAGGATGTGGAGAAGCATAGTATCTTTGTAAGAGACTGGCCCGCGGGCAAATGGGGTTCTGGTTCCTTACCTGACGACGTTAAGCAGAATCTTAAAATCTCGATGTTGGAACTAGATATGGACAAAGTGATGTCCAAGTTGTATAACGGTAATAGTAGCCCCCCGCACGAATAGTGGAAATCGCTGTAGTATCTTTATCTAACCGAGCAGTCATATCGGACATTACGTGGCCCGTAATGCAGAAGTACTGTAGTAAACACGGCTATAGTTTCACGACCATAAAGGACACCTTGGACGTTACTAGGCACCCTGCGTGGAGTAAACTACTGGCCATCCGTATGGCCTTGGAGCAAAAGTCGGCAGACATGGTAGTTTGGATTGACGACGACCAGTATATAACTAACCCGTCCATGACTCTAGACTCGTTAGTGGAGAACACTCCATTTGATCGAATCTTAATGACAGAAGACTCGGGGCCTTGGAGCGCGTTTAACTCAGGCATAATGTTCTGTAAGAATACAGATGAGGTAAGGGATCACTTCGACTACTTATATGACTTAGCGGAAAAATATCCCGAACTGGAGAGGTTCTACCAAGAGCCTATGTGGGAGCAAAGTGGCATGGACTTCTTTCACAAGAACATAGATGATAAGTTCTATAGAATCGTGCCCATGTACCCAATACAGGGGTTTGTTGGTCGATTCCCTGCAGACCAAGGGAAGGAGGGGCTGTGGTTCCCCGGAGTGTTTACCGCACATGTGCCGGGACGAGATATGTCCCTGCGGTTAATTCAGCTCAAAAGTTTAGCTGAGATAAACAACTGGGAGGACTAGTAAGTCGGATTCTGGGGGTTTCTCCGGGGACTACTCTTACGTTTTTTGTAGCCATCTACGGTGCGCTTCTTCAAGGGGTTGGGCTTTGAGTG
>CEOR01016156.1_pt1 | contig 15721 bp, 29 predicted proteins | sample 530661 | NCBI WGS metagenome assembly CEOR01 (sample SAMEA2620836, study PRJEB7988) | marine metagenome | biome: marine biome (ENVO:00000447); feature: deep chlorophyll maximum layer (ENVO:xxxxxxxx); material: "saline water (ENVO:00002010), including plankton (ENVO:xxxxxxxx)" | depth 65 m
CATACCAGACTTCAATGCCCTACGATATACCATAGAACTGTGGTTAGATTCTACTTCTATTACTTTTGGAAATATTTCTTCTAGTTCTTTGACGTATACTTTTGCTTGTGTTAGTTCATCACCTGGACTAGGCAGGTCAGGGTCGTGGTCGTGCATAGACATAGCTTGAAAATCTAATAAGTCGCCAATATTTACGACAAAATCTGGATTGTATTCTTGTTTAATTTTGCTAAGAAATGCAAAAGCATCTTTGTGATGGTATGGTATGTGCAAATCACTTATTATTAATATGCGCTCATACATTATCGTATCTTACCACAAGTTATCCACATTAATCAACAGGTGGATTCAATTCTTCAAACATGTTTAACAATCTTTTTTGTATTAAGTTGCGCAATCTTTCTTCTGTTAGTTCAAAAGTTTGTTTGTCGTTTAATTTCATGTAACAAACTTGTTTTTCTTTTATCATATATGCTATATCTCTAGCTAACTCGTTTACAGTTTTTGTCATTGACATTTTAACTCCTTTTTATATAATATAAATGTTAGTTGAGTTGAGTCAAACATAGGTTTGATAATGAAGAAAGCAAGGAGACTTGCACTACAGCTCAACTAAAATTGCACCTTGTCTCTATAATAATTACAATAATTTTTTACATTACAATAATGTTCACATCTAACATCTTCACCTATGCGTCTTATAATTGCACAATCTTTTCCCTCTGTCATATTATTATCAGCTATATATTGATGTGCCAATTTTTCTGACTCTAAAACACGCACTGCTTTAACTCTTCCTTTTTTCATAACTGCATAAGTTGTAGGTTTTGACCATCGTTCAGCAGGCGTACATACTGGTAATTTATCAGTCGTTTTATGAAGACTTTCTTGATGCAAACTTATTCTTTGTTTAATGTAATTAGATTGTTCTTCTCTAGACCATCTGCGTATTGGTATCATAATGGCTTGCTTCTTTGGATAAGTGTCAGATTGCATTACGCGCACCTTAGACCAATCACGTAATATAGCCATAATGGATAATGATTGTACAGGGTATAAATCATTATTGCTTGCTATAAAATCATATACATTCAATTGTTGTTCCCATTCTATTTTATTATTTTGTAACGCATCCATAGCAGTCCAGGCAGATGTAACTTTAAAGTCAATAAGACTACCGTCTGCTTGTAACAAATCTATTTGACCACTTAATTTCCAATGATTAGTTTCTGGACCTTCATAAAAAATTCTTTCTTCTACTATGTCTGATTTTAAGGCAGCCCTTTCTATAACGTGATGCACTGATTGACCTAAGAGCGAGAAAACTAAGTCTGATACATCTTCCTCTATGTCCAGGGCATACCTAGATTCTAATTGTGTTATTCTTGGTGGTTTAATTAAAGTAGTAGTGCTAATATCCGATGGTCCTTTTATGTAAGTATCATTCTGTACAGCTCTAACAATACATTTTGGTAAATTGTATTTGTTTTTTATGCGACGAAGCTGTACAACTTTTGGTAGGTCTCTCATTAAAAGGGTACATCTCCAATGTCGTTGGCCTCGTCACCAAGGTCTGTGTTCATGCCTTCTAATTCTTTAGACCTCATAATCATATTTCTTATACCTTCAGACAAAGAATTAAAAGTGTCTCTTTTGTTTTGTTGAAAATCTTCTATTGTAAATAAAACAACATCATGAATGGCAGGTCGCATTTTATCTGGATTTGAATGTGGCATTACGCTATTTACCTGCACCCTACCACGTTTGTCTTCTATTAAATTTAACATGCAAGATACATTGACAAGGTTGCCTATATCAAATCCTTGTTTTTCTGTTTCTGTAAACGCTCTACCTCTCCATGAAGTTAGGTCTGCACCTAGTTTACTTTTTTCATGTAAAGATAAATTGTAAAATTTACTGATGGTAAGTGGCATGCCATCCTTTAATTGTTCAGGCAATTCCCATATCAACATAACCTGTCTTTTCCAAGTTGTCTCTCCTTCATAAGTATTTTTCTGTGTGCCAAGGTCGATTACCTTTACACAACGAGCTTCGTGAACTCCAACATCTGGTTGTATAAAACCAGAACCAGAGTCTGTGCTTTTTGCAATTAATGCCATATATGCCTCCAAATTTTTTTTATTGTTTCAAAAGATTAACATATGTAAAGCTTACTGTCAACTTGACTAGAGTTAATAATGTCGTATATTAATAATATGGAAAATGAAAACTATATTATGGCTGTACAAAGAACTGTAGAAATAAGAAACAATTACGGTGGTGCAGAACTCGCTAGAAAACTAGGCATATCACATGCCGCTGTGTCTAAATGGAAAGTTATACCTCCTTTTCGTGCATATCAAATTGCACAACTAGGTGATTATAAGTTAGAATATATTAGACCCGACATTAAATTTGGTGTTGGCCCTCAATAGGAGGCAGTAAATCATCCTTTACGTATATGCAACCTCTTGCTGCCTCCTTGTAGCAATGCTATAGCACTGTGTTATACATTCGCAATGCGATTTTATCCCCTTCATCTTCACCTTCATCTTCATCTTCACCTGCATCTTCATACAAGATAGTTGACAAGCAGTAGAGTTATTAGTTATATTAACTAGAGTAAAGGTATGAGAAAACTAAAGAGTTATGAACAAAGCCCTGCTTTTCAATTTTATGCAAGCGACTGGATAAGCGACCCTAACAGAATGATGATGTCCCTTGAGGAGCAGGGTGCATACATATTGTTGTATTGTCATTGTTGGAGAGCTGGTACTATATCTAAAGAAATGGAAGTATTAGCACGTATGTGCAATTGCAGTTTGGAAAAAATAAAGAAGATATGGCCTAGGATACAACATATGTTTAAGGAAACACCAAAGGGTCAATTGTTTTGCGTGCAAGCTGAAGAAGAAAGAGAAGAGCAATTAATTAATAGAAAAAAACGTAGTGACGCAGGTAAGAAAGGTGCTAAAGTTCGATGGAAGAATGGTAAAGCATAATTTGTTTTTCTATTATATCTTCTATGTTATGTGTGTTGCAGTAAAAAGTATCAAATCTATCTTCTATTTCTTTTACAACCAATTCTGTAATAGCTATGCTGTCAGACACACGATGCGTTCTGTCTATATATTTTAAAATTTTTATTTTATCCAAGGGTTGTATTCTGCCATTTTTTTTTACTATATTCATTTTAGTTCTCCAACATTTGTAATACTTCTGCCAATAAATCTTCTTGACTTCCCCATTTGCGACTAAACTCTTTAGAATTGTAATGAAAAGATTCTTGACTTAATCTATGATGATAAGGACACAATGGTATTACTTCATAATGACTTGCTCTTTTACCCATGCCCGTCATAGACCTTATGTGATGTAACTCAGCAGGCGACATCTCATTGCCTTGCTTGTGACAAATAATGCACCCAAGCTTAGCAACTTTATTCATGTGTTCTTTTTCTGCTTTAGTTTTTGTACGTGCCATAATCGAAATCTTTTTCCGTAAAAGTTTTTGCGCCAATTTTATTTATTACTTTGATGTTACGGGTAGGAATTATTATTTCATCACCAACATCTTCGATTGTAAAAGACATAACAAATATGTGTTTGTCTTCATCTTTATAAACTAAATAACCTTCTGTGTAACATATACTTAAAGTGTCTTTTCCAACATCAGACCTCGATTTCCATTCTGCGTGACTGGTAGCATCTTCCCACCAACATTCATATTTTGATAAAGTAAATTTACGGGCCATAGTTTTTTCTTTCTCTTCCATCGTTTATCATTTTTGTTTTCCAAGTATCAAAATTAATATCAACAATTTTCTTTTGCCAATTTAATTCTGATTCTATTTGCACAGCTTCGGCAAGTGCTTGTATGTGCTTTTGATACCTTTCGTCTGAACGTGCTTCCCTTTCTTGGGCTGCGGCCGTCTCTAATTTGCCTGTTGTAGAGTTTAGCTGATATTCTTTCATGAGTCTAGCTAACAAAATTTTTCTACCATGTTCTAGTATTGTTAGATTTTTCTTAGCTTCAGCGTGTTTTATACCTATTTCTCGTAATTTTTCTAATTTTAATTCTATTAAGTCATCATATGTATTCACTTGTTTGCCTCCATAGCTTTCGCTTTTTTAATATTGTAATGTTTTATGTAATTAAGAACATCTTTGCCAGGTTTAACTGGCTGTACCTGTTTGTTTGCAGGAAAATGTTTGTATTTATCTTTAAATATCCAACTAGCCCAACCATCATCATAGCCCTTTTGTCTTGAATAATATAAAACTTGGCTATAAAAATGTTTTTTATGTTCTGGTTCTACCTTATCTTTCTTTGTTATTTCTATCAATCTGCCTTGTTTTATAAGAATTGCTCTTTCTTTTTTAGTAGGCACATGTAAACACATAGGGCATTCTGGCGCGTTTTTAGTGGGTTTATAGACGTAATTACATTCAACGCAGGTATAAGGTTGTTTTTCTATTTCGCGTGGCTTATTTGGCTTCCTGTTGTCTCTTTTTTTTGCTTTCAAAGACCAAGTTGGGGGTTCATCAGGAAATCCATGCTCGTAAACAGCGCCACTATGGTCAATTATAAGGGTGTCTTTCTTGTTTTTGTATGGTCTAAGGCTTCTGCCTACCATCTGCAAGTATAATCCATAGCTTTTTGTAGGCCTAGCAAGAATAACACACGACACTTTAGGGCAATCCCAACCTTCTGTAAGCACTTGACAGTTACTTAATACTCTAATATCTCCTGATTGTAGCATTTCTAGTTGTTTTTCGCGCTCTGTTTCCTTCATTTCACCATCTATATGCCCAGCAGGTATGCCATTTTGTCTAAAAATATTAGCAATATATTTACTGTGTGCAATAGATGTAGCAAAAACCACAGTTGGCCTGTCATTTGCGTATAAATTCCAGTGTTCTACTAAATCTCCTACTAATTTAGGTATGTTCATACGTTTGTTTAACATTTTAGCGTCATAATCACCAGCAGTAATCTTAATTCCTTTTAAATCTGGCATAGTAGGCGCAACAATTCTGCTTGGGACTAAATATTCCTGAGATGTAAGCTCTTTAATATTGCTGCACTCTATTATTTTCTCGTAAATATCGCCAAGACCACGCCCATCAGACCTACACGGTGTTGCTGTAAGACCTATGATGTAAGAACTAGGGTATAACTCTAATAATTCTTGAAAACTTGTAGACACTGACCTATGTGCTTCGTCTAATATAATGACATCTGCTACAGGCAAATCAAAATCTTGTTTATCTTTACGTGCAGTAAAAGTCTGTATTGATGCTATTTGCACGCCAGCGTGTTTTGTAGGGCTTTTACCTGCCATAAGTAAACCGTGTGGCACACCAAAATCATAGAGCTTACGGCTACATTGCATAATAAGTTCTCGTCTGTGCGCTACAAACAAGCAACGTTTACCGCCCGCTACTACACGCCTTATAACTTCAGAGGCCACAACGGTCTTACCAGAGCCAGTTGGCGCAACTAATAAAAGTCGACGCAAACCTTTTCTGTAATTCAACGACATTTCTTCTATACTTTTTGTTTGATAATTACGTAGTTGGTACATATCTTCTCCATATATCATTAAGTTGAAATATTACTTCTCGTAAATTTTCTGGCGGTGTGCATGCTTGTGCAAAACGTATTGCTTCTTCTCTAGCATAATCGTAAGTTTCGCCACGCATTCTAATGCTAATTAACATTTTAACAAGTTTTTCATGCCTGTCGCCTTCGCCTGCTCCATAACTAAAATTTGTAGCAGTGTGTTTATAATCTTTGTTTATAACAACTTTTTGAACTTGTGGTCTTTTCAAACCTAATTGTATTTTTATTTGTTGTCTACTGTATGGTTTGCGTTGTAACCTCTCTATTATTTTTATAGGATATGGTTTGTTTTTGTTGTGGTAAAAACCTGCAACACGCATAACGCGTGGCAAATCTTTGACCTTTGTATCAGCATTATATTTTTCTGCAAGAGCTTGCTGATATAATGTAAAACTTTCTAATGGCATGTCAGACACTAACCAGTAACAATGATATTTTTTTGGGCTAGTGTTAACAACCAAGTGTGGCTGTAAATCAAATTTATCAGGCAAAGGGCTTCCGTCTAAATCTATAAATACAGCACGCACTTGGTTTATATGGCGTGTCGTTCTACCAAGGAGGTTGGTTTCGTTTACTGTAAAAAACACGCCTGCGCCTTTTCTATTTAGTTCAGCTAGCTTGTGAAAATGCTCTCTTATCGTGCCATGGAATTGCTTGACCAGGGATTTATTTCCGCTGTGCTTGTCGTCAAATGTTTGAAAACTGTGCTGTTCGCCAAACATCTGCAAAAATTCATAGTATTGACTGCATTTCATAAATATTGCTTGATTCTTTATAATTCTCTTAATATCCATATTACGATTGCTATTCCCAACCACCATTTAAGAATGTATAGAAAGGAGTCTCTTAGTTTTGGACTTCTTTTCTTTGGCGATTTTCTTTCTAGCTTCCACTGATTTCGCATGCTTCTTTTTCATCTCCTTTTTTTGTTTCTCGTTCATAGTGCGGAAAAAACCTGCTCCTCCAAACGTATTATCTTTCATATTGTTCCTCCCATTATTGCTATCGCTAACCAACAAAGCAATGTTGTTAATATAATTGTTCTAGTCATCATCTTCCTCCTTTGGTAAATGGTCGTAGTTATCATGCTCTAGGTCTTCCTGTGCCATTATCATGGCATCTTTGGGACTATATCCTAGCTCAATATATAACTCAGCTCGGTCTTCTAAAAACTTCTCGTTGTGTTCGTTCATCTCTCCCTCCCTAAATATTTAATCCCCTCAATAAGAATCTCTGGATTATCTTTTGCTCTTCCAAGCATCGCATTACAATCATTGCATAACAACTTTCCAACCTTACCAGTCTTATGGCAGTGGTCTATATTTAATGACTGTTGATTCGTGCCTCTGTTTTTATGTTTAAGATTTAGCTCTTCCTGCGTGATGCCACAAATGTGACACCACGGTTCTTCCCATAATTTGTCATACTGCTCTAATGTAAGATTGTATCTTTTTGCTGTAATCAAACGATTATGTTCTTTGACTTTGTCACGACCCTTCGCTGTTTTGCGATAAGCCATGCGATATTTGGTATTGTAATCTTTCCTGTCAGTGTAATAAAAATCCCATTTCTCAGAATACTTCATTATACTGACCTCAATCTACTAATCTTTGCATCAAGTTGCCTATTTACTTCTTCGTAAATAGCTAGCCTCAATGTCTCTAATGTAGCATCGTCTAAATGCTCACCTTGTATATTGAAAAAATCTGTAACTAGACCATCATCATTATATGTTCTAGCATAGATGTTTACATCAAAAACTATTTTAGGTTTATCGCTCATTTAACACCTCCTGTATATGATTAGCTATAAATTCTTTAGCCTCGACAAAAGTGCCATCAGCTTCCCAATTGTCCTTGGTAAATTTAAGCTTAGCTAAATATAAAATTGTAGCTCTTTGGTAAATAGTTAACATGTTGCCACCCGCGCTGTAGTCCAACATGCATCTAAGTTCTGTGTGATACTTTGACATATTTACAACCTCCATACAGAAAGTATATCTGAACTAAAGTTAATATCAAATATATAGACAAAGTATCTTAACTTATGTTAATATATGATATGCATAAGAATCATCATATACAACGTTTGCATAAAATCTTAAAAAGGAGGATTACAATTATGTCAGAAACCGTGGAAGGAACTACAGACCATGTCACTATCGACACACAAATAGGCAGTTTTGTAGATATGGCTAGCAAGCTCAGTAACCACTATCGTATTGATAATACTAATTTGCTTACTGATGACTTTGAAGCTTTTTGCGAGGCTTTTCATAAATTGACTAAGGCTATATACAATCAAGACCAATGGTCAGCACTCGCCAAGATTGACCACCTTTCCAAAGTGCATGACACTTTAAATGACGGCCTTTCTAGTGTGAAGAATAATCTGCGACACTTAATGAACGGTATCAACAGATTAACAGAATCTGAAGATAAGTTAGACAGATTCAGAGACACTCTCTTTGAACTCATGGAAGACCACATGGATAGTGTTGTAAGAGACAATGCACGAGAAGACATGAGAGAGATAGCGCAAGAAGAAATAGATGATGCTATCGGTCAACTCTATGTCACTAGATAGAACTACCAGTTTGTCACTTCTGGCTAAAAAGTGACATCACTTTCCTACATTAAGATACTGAGCATGACAAGCAAGTCCTAACTTAAGTTGATCTTAACCAAAGTTAATAACCAAGAGTTACCAAGGCCTATGCGAGGGCTGTTGTTTAAACTTGTTTCTATCGTTAGCATGAGACCGCGCGGGCTACCTTCTTGATGAGCATGAGTATGGCTTTGCTTAGCATGACAGTTACCATGAGCATGAGTGTATGCATGAGGAGTATCACCTCCGTACGTACGCGGAAGCTGACACGCTGTAAAAAATCTTCTAGGAAACGTAGGCGAATGGTCCTCCGCCCACACACATACGTTAGCAAAAAAAACAAGCCATGTCAAACCAGACCCCCTGCCCCCCCAAACGGCGCGCAGTTGTATAGTATAATGCATTCTTCCGCGCAGCGGGGGGAAAAAAAGGAACTTAACCTATAGTTGACCGACTAAAAACTATAGGTTAGACTACTTTAATAATGAGTAGAAGCCTTACAGAGCAACAAAAAGCGTTTATTCAGCACTTTAGTAGAACAGGTAATGCTACACAGTCCGCAATTAAGAGCGGATATAGCCCTAAAACTGCAGAACAGCAGGGATATGAACTCAAAAACAAACTAGCTGTAGAGATAGAAGCAGAAACTAGGAAGTTATTATCTAGCGCTGTGCCTATGGCAGTTGATAAATTAACAAAACTAGCAGAAGATGATAGAACAGCGCCGAATGTTAGATTAGGTGCTATTAAAGATATTTTAGATAGGGCAGGTTACCAGGCAGTACACAAAGTAGAAGATGTAACTGGCAAAAAGTCAGACCAAGAATTAGAGGCAGAACTAAAACACCTTTTATCAGGGCTGATGGTAGGTACTGGTAATATTAACTAAAGTTAATGAATGATAATTTAGAAAGAGCAGTAGAAATAGCTAAGGAATTAGAACGTAGAAAAACTGTAAATAGACTAAACCATTATAAACCGTATAAATATCAAACTAAATTTCACAATACTGTAGCATCACAGCGATTACTTATGGCTGGTAACAGAATAGGTAAATCTTTTTGTGGCGCAATGGAAATGGCATATCATTTGACTGGCAAATACCCAGAGTGGTGGCAAGGTCGCAAGTTTGACAAGCCTATTAGAGCGTGGGCAGGTGGGTCATCTAATGAAACAACTAGAGATATATGTCAAAAAGAGCTTGTAGGACAACCTGATGACCCCTCAGCAAAAGGAACAGGTAGCATACCACTAGACGACATAGGAGAAACTACAAGAAAACCAGGTGTACCAAACGCTATGAACAGCTTAGTCATTAAGCACGTCAGTGGTGGGTGGTCAAGACTTGCATTCAAAGCATATGAAATGGGTAAAGAAAAATGGATGGGTGAAGCTGTAGATGTGGTATGGCTAGACGAAGAGCCACCAGGGCCTATATATAGCCAGGCACTAACTAGAACTGCGGACAGAGGTGGCATGGTATTTATGACATTTACACCAGAAAATGGTATGACAGAAACAGTTGCGCAGTTTGTAAACAATCTAAAACCTGGTCAAGCACTACAACAAGCAGGGTGGGATGATGCACCACACATGACAAAAGAAGTAAGAGAACAAATACTATCTGCATTACCGCCGCATGAAAGAAAAATGAGAGAGCAAGGCATACCACAACTAGGTTCTGGTCTTGTATTTCCTGTAGCAGAAGAAGACATTGTCACAGAACCTTTAGATATTCCACCACACTGGCCTAGAATATGCGGGTTAGACTTTGGTTGGAATCACCCAACAGCTGCAGTGTGGATTGCATGGGATAGAGATAGCGACATAGTGTACGTGTATGATACATATGCTATGCGACAAGAAGCAGTGCCAATGCATGCAAGCGCATTAAAAGCGAGAGGCAACTGGATTCCTGTAATTTGGCCTATGGACGGCAGACAAGCTGACAAAGGTTCTGGTAAATCACTTACTGAGCAATACAGAGCTGAGGGTGCAAACATGACGCGTGACCATTTTACAAATCCACCACCTGCAGGACAAAAGGATGGCACAGGTGGTATTTCTGTTGAGGCAGGAATTATGGAAATGTATACGCGTATGCAAACAAAACGATTGAAAATATTTAAAAATCAAGATAAACTTTTACAAGAATTGCGAATGTACCATAGAAAGGATGGTAAGATTGTTGCAATCAATGACGATGTAATTTCTGCTATGCGTTATGCAGTTATGTCATTGCGAAAAGCAAGAGTCAAAGATTACCAACCAACGTATGTTCAAGCAGACACGGAGTTTAATGTTTTCGCGTGAGGAAAGAACACAAAAGCAAAAAGGGAGGTCTTACTAAAGCTGGTCGTGCCTACTTTAAACGTAAAGAAGGAGCTAATCTAAAACCACCAGTAAGTAAAGGTAAGAACCCTAGACGTGTTAGTTTCGCAGCGAGGTTTGCTGGTATGAAAGGACCTATGAAAGACAAAAAAGGTCGCCCTACTAGAAAAGCTATGGCATTAAAAAGATGGGGATTTGGAAGTGTAGCGGCAGCACGAAATTTTGCACGCAGAAATAAAAAGTCTTAGGAGGACAAAATTATGCCAGGACATTATGGTAAAAAGAAAGGCGGTATGAAAAAAGGTGGTGCTAAAAAAGGTGGCGCTAAAAAAGGTACTGCAAAACTAGCAGCTATGTACGGAAATAAAAAAAAAGTAACAAGGGGTGATATTATTGCTGCAGCCAAAAAGAATAAAAGAGGTAAAGCTTAATGGCTAAAAGAGGATTGTACGCAAACATTCATGCAAAAAGAAAAAGGATAAAAGCAGGTAGTGGCGAAAAAATGAGAAAGCCTGGAACTAAAGGCGCACCAACAGCAGCTAATTTCAAACGTGCTGCTAAAACTGCTAAGAAAAGAAAAAAATAATGGGTAGAGCAGCAAAATCAATTTTTTCCGCACCAGTAAAATTAATTAAATCAGCTATTAAACTGCCTAAAAAAATAATATCTACAGGCATGGGTCTTGTAGGTGGAAAAAGAAAAAAACAATCTCAGTCAAGAGCAGAGGCTATGCAAACTGTATCACAAGCAGCAGGACCTATTTTAGGTTCTAGAACTCGTGCATTGCCTTCACAAAACCTAGCAGGTTCGCAAACTGTAATGACATCTGCGTTAGGAGTTTTAGAAGAAGCTAGAACAAGAAGGTCTACGTTAGGAGGATGAACATAGTTATTGACTCAAACAGTATACAAGAGTTTGCTGATTGGATAAAACCTAGGGCGGATGTACACATAAATGATATAGCTAATAGTTCATATATTGGTTTTGTAGAAAAAGATAAAATCATAGGTGCTGTATTATTTACAAATTATGATGGAAATAATATTTATATACATGTTGCATTTGATACACCTAGATGTGTAAATAAAAAAACTATTAAATTAATGTTTGACTATATATTTAATCAAATAAAATGTAAAAGAGCTACTGCACAATGCGATGATACAAATGCAAGAATTAAAAAATTAGTAGAAGGTGTAGGCTTTACAAGAGAAGGCACTATGCGCAACATGGCAGGCAAAAATAATTTAGCTGTATATGGCATGTTAAGAGAGGAATGTAAATGGGTATAGTTAAAGATATATTATTTCCAAAACAACCAAAACAAGACAACTCTATTTTAATAGAACAACAAAAACGTGCAGACGCGCAGGAGCAACGACTCAAAGATGAACAAGCAAAAATACGAAGACTAGGCCAAACAGGTCGTACTTCATTAATTATGACAAGCGGCATGGGTGTAGAAGACGAGCCTACAGTTATGAGTAGAAAGCTGGGAAGTGCATAATGGAAAAATATGAATATATTAAAAAGCGATTAAATGCAATGCAAGGCGACAGACAAATGTGGGAAGACCACTGGCAAGAAATATTAGATTATGTAATGCCACGTAAAGCTGACGTTACAACACATAGAGCAAAAGGTGAAAAAAGAACTGAAGTATTGTTTGACTCAACAGCTATAACTGCAAGTAGTTTGTTAGCTGCAAGTTTGCAGGGTACATTAACATCGCCATCTCTTCGCTGGTTTCATATAAAACTTAGAAATGAAGAATTAAATATGGACAGAGAAGTACAGTTATGGTTAGAAGATGCATCACAAAGAATGTATAACTTGTTTAATGGAACAAATTTTAACAGCGAAGTACACGAACTATATCTTGATTTAGTTACTATAGGAACTGGTTGTCTTTTTGTAGAAGAAGGCAATAAAGGTTTTGATATAGATTTAATTAATTTTAGAAGCATGCATTGCGCTGAATATTATATACAAGAAAATATAAATGGCGTAGTAGATACTTTATATAGAAAATATAAACTTACAGCAAGACAGGCTATCCAAGAATTTGGTGAAGACAATGTAGGCGAAAAAATTATAGAAGCAGCACAAAACAAACCAGATAAAAATTTTAATTTTATACATGCTGTAGAACCAACAGAAGATTATGAAAGAAGTATGGGCAAATCTGCTACGAAACTACCTTTTCATTCATGTCATGTATGTGTAGAAGACAAAATGGTAGTCAGAGCAAGTGGATATATAGAGTTTCCTTATCTTGTACCACGCTGGTCAAAAGCAACAGGAGAAATATTTGGACGTTCGCCATCATATAATGCTTTACCTGACATAAAAACATTAAACAAAGCTGTTGAAATAGGATTAAAAGCATGGGCAAAAGCAATAGACCCGCCTTTATTAGTCCAAGATGATGGCGTAATAGGTAAAGTAAGAATGACACCAGGTGGTATAACTGTTATTAGAAACGATTCAGCAGTGCAACCTTTTCAGGGTGGAGCTAATTTGCAGCTTACAGATATGAAAGAAAACTCTTTGCGTACTGCTATAAGACAGGCTTATTACTCAGACCAGTTACAATTGCAAGACGGGCCGCAAATGACAGCAACAGAAGTACAAGTTAGATATGAACTTATGCAAAGACTTCTTGGTCCTACACTAGGTAGATTTCAGTCTGAATTTTTACAACCTCTTATAGAAAGAGTTTTTGGACTTATGCTTAGAAATCGAGCATTTTTACCAGCACCAGAAATAATAGCTAATCAAGCCATTGACGTTGAATTTGTAGGTCCTTTAGCAAGGTCACAACGTATGGAAGAAGCTGTTGCGGTAGAGAGACTGTATCAACTAGCAATGAATGTAGCACAAGTAAGTCCAGATGTCATGGATATAATAGACCACGATGAAGCACTTAGACAAAGAGCAAAATTATTAGGTGTGCCAGACAGTGTATTAAGAGGTAGAAACGAAGTTGCACAAGGAAGAGAAATGAGAGCAATGCAGCAGCAACAACAACAACAAATGATGGCAGAACAAATGGAAGCAGAGACACTACAAAAACAAGCACAAGCAACAAAAGAAGCTGTTGACCCTAGGGTATCAGCAGAAATACAAGATGTATTGGCAGAGGTTACAGGATGATAGATAACGAAGACGTTAATGACCAATTAGGTAAAGAATACAAATTGTTAAAAGGCGATTACGCAACAACTTTTAGCACAAAAGAAGGTATGCGAGTATTAGAAGACCTCAAACATGCATACTATCACAGAATATCTTTTAGTAGAGACCCTTATGCAACTGCTTACAACGAAGGTATGAGAGCAGTTATTATAAGAATAATCAACCTAATTTCTAAGGAGGAAAATAATGGCTGAAGAAACAATGACCACCGAGTCAACAGATAGCCCAGAAACAGAGCAAAACTCAGGTTCAGTTTTAGGGTCTGATAGTGTAGGTGACAATCAAGATTGGAGGAATACTTTACCTGAAGATTTAAAGAATGACCCTACTCTACAAAATTACAAAGACGTTGCATCACTTGCAAAAACTGTTGTGCATCAACAACAAATGATAGGTAATAGAATACCTTTGCCTAAAACAGAAGAAGAAAAAGCAGAGCTGTATGGCAAGTTAGGCCGACCAGATGCACCAGAAAAATATGAAGTTAATGTAGGACAAGATTATGAACAATATTTTAACGAATCTGCATTAAATGAGTTCAAAAATGTTGCACATAAAATTGGTTTAAACAACGACCAGGTATCTGCTCTTATAGATTTTCAAAAAAGTCAGGTAGATTATGAATTGCAAAATCAACCAGGAATGTTAGAAAGTCAGAGAAAAGAAACAGAACAAAGTCTAAAACAGGAATGGGGTTTTGACTATGACAAAAATGTCAGGGCAGCACAAAGAGCGCTAGATGTTTATGGAGACGAAGATTTAAAACAACTCATGAACACAGAAGTAGGTAATAACCCTGCAATAATTAAACTGTTTCACAGATTAGGCCAGGAAGTAACAGAAGATATGGCACAAAACACACAAAATAATAAACTTACTATATCTCCTGTAGATGCAAAACAAGAGATAAGTGCAATAATGCAAAATCCAAAACATCCTTATTTTGATTCTAGACATAGAGAACATAAAGATGCTGTAGAAAAAATGAGACAATTGCACGAAAAAGCATTTGGCACAGAATAAGTTTTAGTTTATAATTTTTGTACCAGTTCGCCCAGTAGGATAACGATATGGTAGCCGTATGTGGCTATAAACCATAGGTTTCCCTTTTTGGATAAAAACCGAGAGACTAAAAATTATTTTATGGAGGACTGAATTATGTCAGTACAAATAACTACAGCTTTTGTAGAACAATATAAAAGCAACGTATTTCATTTGGCACAACAAAAAGGTTCTAGACTTAGAGATGCTGTACGTACAGAAACAGTAGTTGGTAAAGCTCATTTCTTTGAAAGAATTGGCTCAACAGCAGCATTAAAAAGAACATCTAGACATTCTGATACTCCTAGAGTTGACACACCTCATTCAAGAAGGAAAGTCACTATGGATGATTACGATTGGGCAGACTTAATTGACAACGAAGACAAAGTAAGAATGCTTATTTCACCATCGTCAGAATATGCACAAGCGGGTGCATGGGCAATGGGTAGAGCAATGGATGATGCAATTATTGATGCAGCTTCTGGTAACGCCTTTGGTGGCGTAGCTGGTGGCACAACAGTAGCATTACCATCTGCACAAAAAATCGTTCACGGCTCTGCAGGATTATCAGTAACAAAACTTATTGAAGCCAAAGAAATTTTGGACGCAAACAGCGTAGACCCAGAAGAACCTAGGTATTGCGTTGTAACATCAAAACAACTATCAGATTTGTTAGCAATAACACAAATTACATCTGCAGACTTTAACTCAGTTAAAGCACTTGTTCAGGGTGAAATTGATACATTTATGGGATTCAAATTTATCAGAACAGAAAGACTAGACACTAACTCATCTAGCAACAGATTAGTTTTAGCATTTGCACAATCTGGAATTGGCCTTGCTGTTGGCCAGGATATCAACACTAGAATATCCGAAAGAGCAGACAAAAATTACGCAACCCAGGTATTCTTATCAATG
>CEOR01011458.1_pt1 | contig 15576 bp, 18 predicted proteins | sample 530661 | NCBI WGS metagenome assembly CEOR01 (sample SAMEA2620836, study PRJEB7988) | marine metagenome | biome: marine biome (ENVO:00000447); feature: deep chlorophyll maximum layer (ENVO:xxxxxxxx); material: "saline water (ENVO:00002010), including plankton (ENVO:xxxxxxxx)" | depth 65 m
GTCAGCTCGTAAAGCACAAATGTTAGCTAAAGCTTATAAAAAAGCAGGTGGTGGATATAAATAATTAAAAACTAAGGGAAAGAGTTATGGCTTATTTACAAAGTAATATACCCCATTTTAAATGTTGGGTAAGAAAAGAATATACACATAATCACGAAAAATATCATGGAGAATTTTTACACGCTATGGCAATAGCTGTAACTACAATGCCATGTCGTTGTTTGAGTTTTCAAGTAATATTTACAGGTGCAGAAACCTATGACGATCTTGATCAAGATAATGTGTATGGTGGAGCTATGTGGGCAAGGATGCCTATAACAGCTTTAGTTGCAGATATACCAGTAGATGAATGGGCAGAACCAATGCCTGTTTGGGCAGCACAGCCTTGGGATTGTTCTTCTTATAATCACTCAGTATATGTTTTAGATAGAGCAACACCTTCTCCTTGGTTAGCTAAGATAGATGGTGATATGTATCCTGCTAGATATTTATTTACAGTAGACTATGCAGAAAATGAAATAGCAGATGATCCAGCACAACATAAACAAAGTCATGTATTAGAGTTGTTAGATGCTGGTAAATGGACTGGTAATATTGTAGCTTTACCAAATAATAGAGTTAGAGTAACACATCCAGCTTGGTTTGAAGCTGGTCATGGAGCACCAGATTTTAAACCATCGCAACATATACACTATAGTAGAAATGATTTAGATTATGCTTTAGATGTAAATCAAGTATTTGATAATTTATATAATGAGGAAAATTAATGCCCTTAAAAAAAACGCAAAAAAGTCTAAAGAATTGGACAGATCAAGATTGGACTACTCCTAGTGGTAAAAAATCTAGCGAAACAGGAGAGGTATATGCTCCTAAAAAACAAATACAAAGATTAAAATCAACAAAAAAAGGTAGAAGAAAATTAGCAGCAGCAAATAGAAAAAAGAGAGCAGCTACTAGAAAAGGTAAACAACACGCAAAACATGGATTACATAAAGGAAAAAAAAGATAATGTATGAATATAAATGTGAAATAACTAGAGTAGTTGATGGTGACACAGTTGATGTAATAATTGATTGTGGTTTTTCTATATTACACAAAACTAGAGTTAGGATGTATGGTATTGATACTCCAGAATCTAGGACAAGAGATTTAGATGAAAAAGCTAGAGGTAAATTAGCTGCAAAATACATACAAGATCATATTGATAATGGCACAGATACTATTATTAAAACTGAAAAAGATAGCAAAGGTAAATTTGGAAGAATATTAGGTAAGATATTAATTGATGGGAAAGATATTAATCAGTCAATGATTGATGAAAATTTAGCAGTTTCTTATCATGGTCAAAGTAAATTAGATATAGAAGCAGAACATCTTATTAATAGACAAAAACTTATTGATGCAGGTGCATATACACCAATAGAATAATGGAATCTGCAGTTCAATTAATACAAGAGGTAGGATTCCCAATAGCAGCAGCATTAGGTTTAGGTTGGTTTATATATAAACTTATTATGCGTATTGTAGATGGCATGGAAACAAAACTTGATACTGTTGATGAGAAAGTAGAAAGTCAAATTGCAGCAATAGAAGAAAGATTAGGTACAAAACTTGATAGTCAGCATGGTATTTTAGTGGCTCTTATAGATAGAATTAGAAGTTTAGACAATGAAATTATTAGACAAGATACATTAATTAAAACTATATTAGGTGTACCACAACTAATTGATAGTAATAAAATAGCAAAGGCAGATAGAGATGATCAAAGAAAAGATTAAAGAAGAACAAGAAAAAATATTTATAATTAGAAGCTTGCTAATAATAGGTTTAGTAATGTCTTTAGGTATTATTGGTGTTAATTTAAGTGCTGATCAAATAACTTTTAAATTTAAGTCACCATCTTTTTCTGGTGTAAATACAAGTTCTCATTATCTTACGATAGAAAATCAAGAACATATGCGTAAGATGACTATAAAAGAAGAAATAAAAGCATTACAAGATGAATTAGAAAGAGATGCTGAGAATACTACATTAGCAAGATTTATAAGAAATTTAGAAAGTCGTATTTATGCACAAATATCCAGACAGATTGTAGAAAATATGTTTGGTGAAACACAATCAACGGAAGGCACATTTGAACTAGAAGGTAATATCATCTCATATAAAATAGAAGATGGTATGATAATACTAACAATTTTTAATACTAATGATGGTACAACAACTGAAATATCTTTGCCTCTCGGGGATTTTTCTTTCTAGTTGCAGTCTTATAGATGTAGTTAGAGAAACAAATCCAAAAACCTTAAATTTAGAAGGTAGAGAAACTTTTAGTATCTATGATCTACAATCAAAAGATTTAGCAAATATACAACCACCTTTAGTAAAACCAGTTGTAGCTGTATATCCTACTGCATTTACTGATCAAACAGGACAAAGAAAAAGTAATAGTGAGTTTGCTATGTTTTCATCAGCAATAACACAAGCACCAAATACTATACTTATAAGGTCATTAAAACACGCTTCAGATGGAAATTTTTTTCGTGTAGTAGAAAGAGTAGGACTTGATAATCTTACAAAAGAAAGACAACTTATAAGATCAACGAGAGAACAATTAGATGATCAAAGTATCTTATCACCTTTACTTTTTGCAGGTGTATTGTTAGAAGGTGCAGTTGTATCTTATGATAGTAATATATCTACTGGCGGAATAGGTGCAAGATATTTAGGCATTGGCTCTAGTATGCAGTATAGAGAAGATTCTGTTAGTGTAAGTTTGCGAATGGTATCAGTAGCAACAGGTGAAATATTAATAGAAGTTATGTCGCAAAAAATAATATATAGTTATGGACAGTCTCAGGATGTCTTTAAATTTATAGAAATGGGAACTGAGCTTGTAGAGGTAGAAATAGGTTCTGCCTCGAATGAGAGTACTACTTTAGCTTTAATGAAAGCTATTGAGGGTGCAGTTTTACAACTTATAAATATAGGGTACGAGAGAGGGTACTGGAAATATGAATAAATTATTAAATGTTTTTTTATTTTTATCATTGTCTGTTTTTGCAGATAATGAAATATATGTAGATCAGTCAGGAAATTCAGCTGCTATTGATTTAGAACAACTTGGGTCATCAAACTTAATAGGTGGAACACAAGCTACATCTGGAACAATGACTGCTTTAGACCTTGATGGTGTGTCAATGACACTTGACATTAATCAGATAGGTAGTTCTAACATATTTAGATCAGATGCTATTGATGGTGATAACTTTACTGGGTATTTTGAGTGGAATGGTGACTCTAATATTATGGATATACTTATGAATAGCACAGGTCTTATAAGTGCTGATTATGTAAATCTTAATATTGATGTTACAGGTTCAAGCAATGAATTTGATTTAGCTATAGCAGAAAATGCTGATTCTTCTTATCTTGATTTAGACTGGGTTATCTTGGGTGACAGCAATGTTCTTGATTTTGATATAGATTACGAGAATGCCATAAATTATCTTGATATTAATGGAAGTTCAAATGCGATAGATTTTACAGCTAGTGGTTATTCAGGAACAACATCTGCTGATTCTGGATATTTTTACTTAGATTTAGATGGGAGTTCAAATGATATTGATATTACGCAATCATCTACACTTGCAAGGGATTATCTTAAAATTATTAGCAATACTTCTAATTCCAATATTTGTGTCGTTCAAGACGATCAAGGCACAACCACAGGATGTTAATATTGGAGACATATCTGAACTAAGAGGTAATGCACAAATAGTAAGGGATAAACCCTTAGATGCTTTTGTAGATTTTGATATACAAAGCAATGATGAAGCCATAACTTCTAATGGTCGTATGGCTATAACATTTCTTGATGATTCTACAGTTAGACTTACAGAACATAGTCAACTGTTAATAGACGAGTATATATATGATCCAGACCCAAGCAAATCTAAAATGGCACTTACATTTGCTATTGGAACAACTAGATTTATTTCTGGGAATATAGATAAACTTAATAAAAAGAATATATCTTTAAAAACTCCTACTGCTAATATAGCTATTAGAGGAACAGACTTTACAGCTACAGTAAATGAATTAGGTGAATCATTAATAATACTTTTACCAGATCAATATGGATTATCTAGTGGAGAAATAGAGGTAATAACAGCAACAGGAAGTGTCATACTAAATAAACCTTTTGAAGCTACTACTGTATCTGTATTTGAAAATGCACCAAGTAAACCAGTAGTATTAGATTTATCTCTTGATTTAATTGATAACATATTAATAGTATCACCACCCGAAGAAAAAGAATTAAAACAAGAAGAAGTTGTTGCACAGTCAAATACTATTTTAGATTTTAATGATCTTGATATAGATTATTTAGAAGAAGATTTTTTAGATAATGAAGCTGATTTAGAATTTACTGAACTTGATATTAATTATTTAGATGTTAATTTTTTAGAAGATTTATTAGATGTTCTTGATGAATTAAATATACAAGAAGAACAAGATCAATTACAAGCAGATGTATCATCTATAGCTATTGCAGGAACTAGATTTGGTCAAGATTTAGACACTCAGATTACTACTTTTATTACAGGTGAAAAACTTACGATATTAAGAAGTGTAAATAATACAGCAAGAGTTGATATAGATTCAGATGGTAGCTATACAGTAATTTTAATACAAGATGGTGTTTCAAGAACTATTAAGATAAATGGTGGTAGTAGCAGTATTATAAGAATTAAACAGGAAAGCTAATGAAAAAACTAATATTACCTATAGTTATATTATTGTTATTGCCATTAATATATCAGTCAACGCCAACAGAAATATTAAAACTTAGAGTGTATGACACTTTTATAAAAACACCAGAACCATCAGGAAACTTTGTAATATTAAATATAACTGAAGAAGATGTAGAGGTTGAAGGTGGTTATCCTTTGCCAAGACAAAGACTTGCAGAAATAAATATAGAGTTATTAGCTAAAGGTGCTATAGGAGTTGGTTGGGCAATATCATTTCCACAAGCTGATAGATTTGGTGGTGATAAAGATTTTGCTAGATCGCTTGGTTATGCACCTTCAGTAATAGCTATGTTTGAGGATGGTAAAGGTAATTATCCTAAACCTACAGGGACAGTAGTGAAAGGCGAAGATAATGGTGGTATAGTAAGTTTGGGAGTTAAGGAAAACCTGAACACTCTTACAGATAATACATTGCAGGGTTTAGCCATTGCTCCCACTGAAGTAGATCAACTTGTAAGAAGAATACCTCTTTTAGTTAAAACTCCAGAAAATCAATGGATTCCTAGTTTTGGCACACAAATATATAAATCAATATTTGATGTTAAAACATACATTATAAAAACTAGTGATAATGGTATAGAGGAAATATCAATACGAGGAATACCATCAGTTAAAACAGATACTTTGGGTCGTAAGTGGATTAGTTGGGTAGATACACCACAAACAGATTTACAAGAAATGAATGTTAATGGTAAGTTTGTTATTGTTGGAGTTACTGCAAGTGGAGTAATGCCTCAGATAGCAACACCTGTAGGTTTATTAGAGCCACATAAGATACAAGCTGCATTAGCAGAATCTATTTTAATACAAGATAGTCCTTATATTCCTGACTGGCATTTAGCTGTTGAATTATTAATTCTAGTGATAACAGTAACATTTGTCTGGTTTTTAATAAATATTTTTGGAATAACGCTAGGAATAACATTTACCAGTCTATTATTTTTATTAACAATATTTTCTGGATACTATTTAATACAGCGTGGAATACTTGTAGATGTTAGTTGGACTTTAATATCACAATTTATAACTGCTTCTATAGCTTTTTACTTACGATTTAGAGAACAATATAAGCTTAGACAAGAAATTAAAAAACAGTTTGAGCATTATCTTGATCCTAGACAAGTAAAACAATTACAAGATAATCCTGACTTATTAAAACTAGGTGGTGAAAGAAAGTATTGCACTTTTTTATTTACAGATGTTCGTGGTTTTACATCTTTATCAGAAAAACTAGAGCCAGAAGAAGTTACTCATATTATGAACAGAGCTTTAACTATACAAGCTAATGCAGTAAAAGAGTATGGTGGTATGGTAGATAAGTATATAGGTGATGCGATGATGGCTATATTTAATGCACCTATAGATTTAAAAGAGCATGAGAATAAAGCCATATTAGCAGCACAGAAAATACAGGCAGATATGGAGCAAGCCAATCTAGGAATAGACATAGGTATAGGGGTAAACTCAGGAGAAGCGATAATAGGTAATATGGGAAGTGATACACGCTTTGATTATAGTGCAATAGGTGACGCTGTAAATACAGCAGCTAGACTTGAAAGTGCTACCAAAGATGTAGGTGTTGATTTAATCATAGGTCATAACACTAAAAAACATTGTAGTTTTAAGTTAAAATTACTAAAACCAATATCTGTAAAAGGCAAAAAACATAAATTAGCTATATATACATTAAGGTAGGAAAGTATTATGAAAGGGATATTAAAAAATTTAGTTAGTACAGTAGCACCAACAATAGGAACTGCTTTAAGTGGTCCTTTAGGTGGCATGGCTATGGGTAAGATAGCAGAAGTATTAGGCGTATCAAATGATCAAAAATCTATACAGCAAGCTTTACAAAGTGCTACACCAGAACAAATGATGGAACTTAAAAAAGCTGAACAAGAATTTGAAGTTCAAATGAAAGAGTTAGATGTAGATATATTTAAGTTAGAAACACAAGATAAACAACACGCTAGAGGTATGTTTAGCAAAGATTGGACAGCAAGAATTATAGGTTTATTTACTATTGGTGGATTTTTAGGTTATATTTTTTTAGTAACACTACAGCCACCAGAACAAAATAGCGAAGCTCTTATAAATCTAGTATTAGGATATTTAGGGGGATTAGCAAGTGCGATTATTTCATTCTATTTTGGAGCATCTCACACAAGCGATAAAGGAGAGTAAAATGGAAATATCAGAAGAAGGCAAACAGCTTATTAAAAAATTTGAAGGTTGTGAGCTTGAAGCTTATAAATGTAGTGCAGGAAAATGGACCATAGCATTTGGTCGAACTAAAGATGTAAAAGAAGGAGATACTTGCACACAAGAACAAGCAGAAAAATGGCTAGAAGAAGAATTACCAGTTTATGGTGCTTATGTAAATAGTGCTGTAACTGTGCCATTAGAACAAAATGAATTTGATGCTTTAGTAGCTTGGACTTATAACTTAGGTCCTACAAACCTAAATAGTAGCACTATGTTAAGAGTTTTAAACGAAAATAAAAAAGATGAAGTTCCACATCAAATGCGTAAATGGAATAAGGCAAGAGTTAATGGAGAGAAAGTAGTTTTGCCAGGTTTAGAGCGAAGAAGATTAGCAGAATCTTTACTATTTGAAGGTAAAGAATGGCATGAGGTTTAAATATGCCATTAAGAAAGTATGTATTTAGACCAGGAATAAATAAAGAAGGCACCAACTATAGTAATGAAGGTGGCTGGTTTGATGCAGATAAAGTTAGATTTCGTAAAGGTAGACCTGAAAGAATAGGTGGTTGGCAAAAACAAAGTACTGATAGTTTTATTGGCACATCAAGAAAGATACATACCTATAAAGCTGCAGATGGTTCTAATTATATTACTCTTGGAACACATCAAAAATTTTATGTATTAGAAGGTAATCAATATGCTGATGTAACTCCTATAAGAGCTACAACAACAAATGGTATTACTTTTGCAGCTACTAATGGCTCTACAACAATAACTGCAACTGATAGCAGTCATGGAGCTGTAACAGGTGATTTTGTTACTATAAGTGAAGCTGTAAGTTTAGGTGGTAATATTACTGCTGCAGTTTTAAATCAAGAATATCAAATAGATACTGTTCCAAATGCTAATACTTTTACATTTACTGCAACTGCTACTGCAAATTCTAGTGATACTGGTAATGGTGGTTCTGCAGCAGATGCTGTATATCAACTTAATTCTGGTTTAGATTCATATGTGCAATCTACAGGTTGGGGAGCAGGAACATGGGGAGCAGGAACATGGGGATCATCAACATCTTTATCATTTACTAATCAGCTTAGATTGTGGTCTATAGATAATTTTGGAGATGATACAGTTTTAAATCCAAGAGCAGGCGGTATATTTTATTGGGATGAATCATCAGGAACAAGCACTAGAGCTGTAAATGCTACATCTTTAAGTGGAGCAAGCGATGTTCCAACAGTAGCTTTACAAACAATGGTATCTGATGTAGATCGTCATGTTATAACTTTTGGATGTAATCCAGTAGGATCATCAACTTTAGACCCTTTATTAGTAAGATTTTCAGATACAGAAAGTATTACTGACTGGACACCAACTGCAACTAATCAAGCTGGTGGTGTGCAACTTTCTATGGGTTCTATTATTATAGGAGCATTACAAACAAGACAAGAAATACTTATCTGGACAGATGCAGGTATTATCTCTATGAGATTTGTAGGAGCACCATTTGTTTTTTCTTTTAATGAAGTTGCACATGGTCCTTCTTTAATATCTCCAAATGCAGCAGTTAGTGCAAATAATAGTGTTTACTTTATGGATAATGGTGGATTCTATGTTTACTCAGGTTCTGCACAAAGATTACCATGCACAGTTTTAGATTATGTTTTAAGTGACCTTAATCAAGGACAAGCGTTTAAAATATTTGGTGCTGTAAATGATAGTGCTAATGAAATTATGTGGTTTTATCCTTCAAAAAATAGTTCAGAAGTAGATAGATATGTTTTATATAATTATTTAGAGCAAGTTTGGTCTATTGGTACAACATCAGATAATTTTGTAAGAACAGCTTGGGATCAAGCATTAATATTAACTAACCCTATAGCTGCAAGTAAAAATAGTAGCACAAGCAATAGTAATTATATTTATAGACATGAAATAGGTCATGGTGATGATGGTGCTGATTTTACTGCATTTATAGAATCAAGTGATTTTGATTTAGACCCAGATGGAGAAAAATTTATAGCAGTTAATAGTATAATACCTGATGTACAGTTTAGAGATCAGCAATCAACAACTGATGATGTAACTATTACTATAAAAGGTAGAAACTATCCTTTAGAAGATTTATCAACATTATCAACTGTTTCAGTCACTCCAGCTTCTACATTTACTAATACTAGAGCTAGAAGCAGACAATGTGCAATAAGAGTATCTAATTCATCAAATGATTATGGTTGGCGATTAGGTGATGTAAGATTAGATATAAGACCAGATGGTAAAAGATAATGGCACATCCTAAAACTATAGTATTACCAATACCTAGACAAGAATATGATGCTACAGAAGAAACAGTATCAAGAAGAATTACAGAACAAGCTATACAGGATTTAGCTACTGAAGTTAGTAGATTAAGTAGATTGCAAGATGTTGTATCAAGCAAAGCTATAAAGAGACAACAATTTTTATTAATGGGAATGAAACATGGCTGATAATTTAAAAGTTTTAGGTCAAGTAGACCCAGCAGCAACTACAACTACTACACTTTATACCTGTCCTGATATGACACAAACAACAGTAAGTTCAATAGTTGCAGCAAATAGAACAGGATCAGCAATAACATTTAGATTAAGTGTTCATGTTGCTGGTGCAACTGCTGATGATAAGCAGTTTCTTTTTTATGATAAATCAGTAGCAGCAAATGATTCTTTTGCTATTGTTTTAGGCATAACCTTAAATCAAACAGATGTAGTAAAAGTTTATACAAGTGCAGTTGACATGAGTTTTAATATGTTTGGCTGTGAAACCAAAGAGGAAGATAGATAGATGGATATAAAACAACAAACTAAGAACGTAGCAGCACAAGGTCGTTTTGGCGATTCTATGTTACTTCATGTTAATCCTGCAGAAGTTAAAGGATTAGCATCTGCTGTGCCATTAACAGTAAATCCAGAGACGGGACAGCCTGAAGCTTTCTTACCTTTCCTAGCACCTATGTTAGGTAGTTTACTAGGTCCTTCAATTTTAGGTGGATTAGGTGGATTAGGTTTATCTTCAGCAGCATTATCAGGAATAGGAGCAGGTTTAGCTACTTATGTACAAACAGGTGGTTCTGGTAAAAAAGCATTATTATCTGGTCTTACAGCAGGATTAGGTGGAAAAGCTTTAAGTGATGTAGCTAATCCAGGATTTATTGAACCAGTGCAGCCAGGTACTCCAATACCGCCAGCTCCGACTACAGGACCAGTAGAATCATTACAAAATATATTTAGTGGTGGACTTGATGAGGGAGTTCAGGCATTAGGAAGTGCTGCAATGACTCCAACTGGTATGTTAGCAGGAACTGCAGCAGGTACAGCAAGTGTTATGCAATCACAAGAAGAATTTGAAAGAATGTTAGCTCAAATGGATATTGATGAAGAAGAAAGAAAAAGATTAATGTATGAAAAGTATCCTGAACAAATACCTATGGCTAGTGGAGGTAAAACAGGTTATCTAAGAGGTCGTAATGTTTATTTTAATGGCAATGATGATTACTATAATTATGATGATGGGAATGTTGGTGTAGGTAATAATCCTTTTCCTCTAACAGGTGGATATAATCTACCTGCTCGTAGGGCACCAAGACCTATTCCTAGAGGTTTTATGCCAGGTTTTCAGCCTGAGTTTTCATATTTTGAAAATATAAATCCAACTGCAACTGATTTAGGATTTAATAGACCAGTTGCTAGTTCATATGGAATGAGAGGACCAAGATTTAGTAGACCACCTAATGAAAGAGGACCTAGATTTGGTAGACCACCTATGTTTGCAGGATATGGTAATCCATTTATGCAGTCTCCAACTTATCAAACATTTTATGGTACTCCACAAATGCAACAAATTTTAAATCCATATGCTAGATTTGTACAACAGCCTATGCCATTTCCAATATTTGAACAACCAGTAAGACCACCTGCTCCACCATCAATAGGTGGACCAGGAGAAGGACCAATATCTACACCACCACCAGACTCAATAACACCACCACCAAATGTTGGTGGACCAGTGCCATCTCCAAAAGGTGGAGCTTTTAATCCCTCTCCAGTTGATACTGGTGATGAGTTTGTATATCCTGAAATGATTAATAGACCAGTACCTGATCCTATGCCCACACCTAGTTTACCTAACCTAAGTGAGTTACCAATAACTGGACCAGGAGATGAAGATATATTTGGTGGTAAACCACCAAGTATGCCTAGACCTAATCCAATAGATTTTGCTAAACCTTTACCAGAGGGTGGAACTATATACGATCAATCTCCAGAAACTATTACTATACCTATTGAAGGTGGAGCAGATGTAACTATACCTGTAGAAATGCCTGTAACTAAACCAGCACCTCCAATGTCAATAGGTGGACCAGGTGGTGGTTTTAATGATAATAGAGTATTTGCAGGTGGCAGTCCTACATTTAATGAAAGAGGACCTGTATTTACACCACCTACACCACCTACACCAGCAGCACCAGCTAATACACCAATGCAACCATTTGGTATTAGACCTATGACTAATACTCCTATGTTTAGTGCACCTATGTTTGCAGAAGGTGGAGATACCGATAAAGAATTACCTAATGAAGGATTAAAAGCTTTAGCTAAAACAGAAAAAGGTAGAGAAGCTGTAAAAGCAATGGGTTATCAAGAAGGTCAAGATGTAAATATGCCTACTGGTCAATCAACAGATATGATGCAAGACCCTATAGTACAAGAAACTATACAGTTTATTTTAGGAGAAACTGATAATAGCGACATTGTAAATGAGTTTATTGTTAAGTATGGACAAGAACAATTTATGATATTGCGAGATCAAATACTAAGACAAGCTGCAGGCAATTTAGATGTACAAACTGAAGGGTTAATTAGAGGCAATGGCAATAGTGGCATGGCTGATGACTTACCTATGTCAATAGGAGCAGATACAACTGCTGCTGCTGTATCACAAGATGAATATATTATTCCTGCAGATGTTGTATCTATGTTAGGAGATGGTAGTTCTGATGCTGGTTCTAAACAATTAGATGCTATGTTAGATAGAGTTAGAACAGAAAAAACAGGCACGACTAAACAAGCAGGTCGTATAAATCCAAATAAAGTATTACCAGTATGAATGAAGTAGCAGAAAAAATAAAAGAAGAATTTGATATATCATTGATGCCAAGCGATAGAATTACTTTGGTATGGGATGATTGTGAAAAGTTTTTACAAAAATCTTGTAATCGTTCTAATGGTAGAGCAACTACTAAAGATATATTTTATGATTGCATAAGAAATGTTTGTTCTTTATGGATTATATTTGATACAGAAACTTTAAATATTATAGGTTGTGCTATTACTAAAATAAGTCAATATCCTACTGGCAAAAGAATGTTAAATATTGATCATGTAGCTGGTAAAAAAATGAATGAATGGGCAGACAGAAGTTTAGAAGTTATATATAAATGGGCAAAAGCCAATGACTGTGATGGCGTAGAAGGCGTTGGCAGAGAAGGTTTTTGGAATTGGATAAAATCAAAAAATAATTGGCAGAAAACATCAATATTTTTTGAATATGAATTTGAGGATAGTAAATAATGGGTGGTAGAAGTAGAAGTGCACCAGCAGCACCAACAGAAACAAGGGTAACTCAGACTGATTTACCAGAATATGTACAACCTTATTTTGAGAGACTACTCAAAAGAGGAGAAGCTGAATCTAATCAGCCATATACACCTTATGGTGGCGAAAGAATAGCTTATTTTTCACCAGATGAATTAACATCACAGGCTATGACTAGAGGTTATGCACAATCAGGATCACCTTTTGAGTTTGATGTAGCTTCACAAAGAGCAGCTATGTTAGGTGGACCATATGGTTCTGGATATGATGCAATGACTACACAATCTTCATATGATCCTAGAGATATAACATCAATGTATGGAGCTGGTAATGTTGGTGAGCAATATGTGCCTTTAGGTTTTGAAGAAAACCTACAAAGGTTTATGTCTCCATATCAACAAAATGTTATAGATATACAAAAAAGAGAAGCTCTAAGACAATCAGAAATGTTAGGTGATAAAACTGCAGATGCAGCTACTAGATCAGGTGGTTTAGGTGGCTATCGTGAAGCTATAATGCAAGCAGAAAGAGAGCGTAATTTAGGACAACAGTTAGATGATATACAAGCAAGAGGTAGTCAAGCTGGTTATCAATCAGCACTACAACAACTTGAAAGAGAGAGAGCTGCTGAATTAAAAGGAGCACAATTTGGACTACAACAATTTGGTGTTAGCGAGAAATCAAGACAAGCAGAAGAAGCATTTAGACAAAGAGCTTATGATGCAGGTGAAAAAGCTAGACAAGCAGCAGCTAAATTAGGTTTAACTGCTGATCAACAAAATGAAGCAGCAAGACAAGCAGAGGAAAAATTTGCTCAAAGTGCATATGGTATAACACAAAAATATGGCTTAGAATCTATAGATGCTTTAAGAGGTGTTGGTCGTGATATACAAGATGATACAAGGCAAAGAATTGCAGCATTACAAGGTATTGGCTCACAACAAAGAGGTATGCAACAAGCTTCTTTAGATATGGGTTATCAAGACTTTTTAAGACAACAAGGATTTACCAGAGATCAATTAGGTTTCTTAGGTGGACTACTAAGAGGTGTGCCTGCTCCACCACAGCAACAAGTAAGCACTTATCAACAACAACCAGGATTATTTCAGACAGCTTTAGGTATGGGACTGCAAGGACTTGGACTTTATAAGGGATTATCATAATGGCAAATTTAGTAGAATTATCACAAATGGCAGAAGATATGCCTGATGAACAGTTAATACAAGCAACACAAGGTCAAGGTAATTTTCCACCATTTGTTGCTATACAAGAAGTAAAAAGAAGAACAGATTTGCGTAAAGCTTACGAAGCACAACAACCTAAGCCACAAGCATCTGTTTCTGAAAAATTAGTAGCAGAATTTGCTAACAGTCCATCTGGTCTAGGAGCTATGAACCAGCCACCTGATTTACAACAAGCTTTCCCATCGGGTGATATGGGTAACATGGCTCCGCCTTCTCCTATGCAGATGATGGCTGGTGGTGGTAGAACTGGTTATATGGCAGGGGGTGCTTTGCCATATCCAAAACCAAAAACTAAGTTCCAAGCTGCTGGTGAATATTTATTTGATATAGCTAGTGATGTTGGTCAATGGGCAAAAAATAATCCTGTTGATGCTGTTGCTTTAGGTTTAACTTTTGTGCCTGGAGTTGGTATAGCATTAAGAGGCGGCAAACTCGCTTTAGATGCTGTAAATAAAGCAGTAAAAGGTAAAAATGTAATAAAAAGTATGTATAGTAAACCTGTAACATTAGAAAGAGTAAATAAGACTCAAGACCTTGGTGATGCAGCTAAATCATTAGGTTTTGCTGATGATGTAATGAAATATGGTAGACAGTTTGATTATAAAAGATATGTAGGTAGTCTTGCTGGTGGTTATGGAACATATAAAGGTGTTGAATATGGTATGAGTCCTGCTGCAAATCAAGATATAGCTACTATACCAATAGGTATGGGAGAAAATAAACTTAATTTTAATTTAGACCCATCAAAATTTGGTATTGCTGGATTTAAAGGACCTGTAGAAACAAATGAAGGAGATGCTCTGTCTAAAGTAGAAAAAGATTCAGATAAAGGATTAACTAAACTTAGAGAATTTGCAACATCTCCTGATAATGCAGACCTATTAATAGGTCTTGGTGGTGCTATATCTTCAGCTAGAAATTTAGGTGAATTAGGTAGTGGTATATCTGATGCATATAGAGGAGTTATGGCAGATAGAGCTGCTGTAAAGCAAGCAGGTTTACAAGGTAGATTATTAGAAGCACAGATTTCTAAAATTGAACTAGAAGTAGCTAATATGCCATTAAATATTGCTATTAAACAATATGAATCTTTAAATGATTTAGTTGATTCTGGAGTATTAACTGCAGAAGAAGCAAAAATAAGAGAAATTGCATTATCAAAAAGAATACAGGAATTACAGGGAATAACAGCTGATCAAAAAAGTGAAAGAGATGAATTATTAGGTTTAACTAAAGTAGTATAAATTATGACTGAATATGATATTGGTGGTGGGAAAAAAATACAAATTCCAGATAATTTAGATGTTGAAACAAGATTAAAATTAGCTGAAGTTATAAAAGATGAATATGGAATAGATATAAATCAAACATCAGCACTAGAACAAGCAAAAGAATTTGGTAAAGCTATACCTAGAGGTATTGCTAGTTTAGCTTTAGATGTGCCTACAGGTATTGTTGGTTTATTTGATATTGGCAACGACAGTAACTTATATAAAGGTCTTGAAGGATTACAAGATAGATTAAGAGAAGATTCTGCATTAGCAGCAGACCCACGATATGCTGATAAGTATTCTACAAAACTAGGAGAAGGTATAGGTTCATTCGGACCATTCTTAGGTGCAGGTATGGTAGGTAGAGCACTAGCTAAAGCACCAGGAGCAGCTAAGGGCATACTAT
>CEOR01058748.1_pt1 | contig 15335 bp, 6 predicted proteins | sample 530661 | NCBI WGS metagenome assembly CEOR01 (sample SAMEA2620836, study PRJEB7988) | marine metagenome | biome: marine biome (ENVO:00000447); feature: deep chlorophyll maximum layer (ENVO:xxxxxxxx); material: "saline water (ENVO:00002010), including plankton (ENVO:xxxxxxxx)" | depth 65 m
TATAGTGGTACTACATACACACCTAAGTTATCAATAACCTATTCCCTGGGAGAAGAGTTTACTCCCAGTGCTGCACCCGCCGTAGCCAACGCAGCGGGCCCTGGTTTTAATATTTCTATACAGGGAATACAAGCAACAGCCGTAGCTAATGCAGCAGTTGGCGGGATCAAAGAAACCCACACGCCTGCTGTAGCATCGGCTGAAACACAGGCAGTCCTGGGGGGAATAAAATTTTCTTTTGTTCCTGGTGCTGCAAACGCTGTGGCCAATGCAGTTGTTGGGGGTATTAAGGAAACACATACACCTGCCGCAGCTAGTGCAACTACCGCAGCAGCCTTGTCTTTGAAGATTAGCTTTTCACCAACGGCAGCAAGTGCAGTAGCCAATGCTTACTACCCACCTCCGGCGGTGGAGTTCACACCGCCAGACCAAGCAACAGCAGTAACTGCAGCCACAAGAAAAGGTATGGCTTACTCAGGCTTTGCTGCCAGTGCAGTAGCCAACGCAGAAATAAATATTCTTTGGCCGACAGCTGCCAACGCAGTAGCTAACGCACAGCTAAATGGAATTAAGATTAGCTTTGCACCAGCAGCAGCATCAGCGATAGCGAAAGCATTAACTACATACATACTGCATACACCAGCAGCAGCAGGGGCCGACACAGATTTAGCTGGATCATTCATTGAAAAGGGATTCACCCTCACGCCCGCCGCAGGAAGCTCCATAACAACGGCAACACTACTCGACCCAAGACTGTCTTCGTTCTCTATAACGCCCGCAGCAAGCTCGTCAGAGGCCACAGCGGTACACTCAGCAGTAATGATAACGCTAGCACCCATCTCAAGGATGCTAAGCATAGTTAATAACTACGAAGGGATTATAGTTTACCAGCTTTCATCAGGGGACATAGCCTATGTAGCAGGCATGGGGCTAACAACGCCTGCCCTGCCGGAAGCAAACTCAATAACCAACATGACCCACGTATCGAACACCTATGACGGCACGTTGATATACCAAGACGCAGCAGGGACAATCAAAAGAGTTGATGGGTACGGGCTAACAGAATCTGGTGGACTTTAATACTTAAAGTATCTAGTCTCATCGCTCATCGTTTTCAGCAACTGATCCCTTTGGTGTCGAGGGCTTCCGTAGTATCCTGGCACATTGAGAAGCTGATCCCCACTGTAGTAATACCCTGGATTTGGTTTGAATACAGGCATGGTTCTACCTGTTATAGGATCTACTTCTTGCCTTGCCTCAAGCTCTGGTTTTAGCAGCTCTCTCCACACTGTGTTTCTTTGTTGTGCGGAATCAACATCCTGCATTGTAAATCCAAGTGCCCTAGGTAAATAATAATCTTTTAACTCTCCGTCTTTTCCAATGAACACATCCCTATAAGAACGGCCAGTACCAGGTATAATGCCTTGCTGCCCCCTACTAACAGACCACAAAGGCCTTCCGGATTTAACTTCTTTTCCAGTAATAGTTTCATACCCTGCCTTGAACATGGGTGAAGCCCTGTTGAGAAGCATGTCAACATAATCAGACGCTGTGCCTCCTCTAGGCAACAGCTCGTTTAAGTCAGACATAGGCACTTCAATTTTCATGTAGCCTGGATGACCAATCTTTGCATCTGTTTGGCCCAGTTGAGCCATTACATTCTGAATGCCTCGTCCCATTGGTACATAGTTGCCACTTCTTATCCACTCAGGAGTAGCGTATTGATACTCCTGATCTTGGTTCTGGAGCGTATGAGTTGCCTTTGCAAGTAAAGCCCTTGCACCTCCAGGTTTAGTTACAAAATCTTCTAGGATGGTGGGAAGCATACCCCGAGTAAATGAATAGAAAGGTATGATCCTTCTCATGACCTTTTTCTCGAACTCAGTTAAAAGACTATAGTCTATCTGGGCACGACCTACAGCAGCAGCTGCCTCGGTAGGAGACATGCCTTTCTTTCTTGCCGTAAGGTACCCAGACACTCGGTTCATGAACTCAACTTCTGATCCTGCCTTGTGACCAAGAGAGTAAATTGCAGACGTATCAACTTCTGGCTTTGTAAGCAAGGTATTAGGATCTAGCTTGCCTGATCTAAGTATTCCTCTCCGGCCACCGAAAGCCCCTCTCCCTGTGAGTGCACCAAGAGGGGAACCTACCCCTGTTACTTGTCCTAGTATATCCAAGCCTGTTACAACTCCAGCCGCTGGGCTTGACGTTGCAACCTTAGCGGCATCAGACAATGCTGCACCTGCTTGTTCGCCCAGTCCCCTGCGACCAGCTGGAGAGGTTGAACCATCTAGCATTCTTGACTCTCTCAAAAACAACTCAGGTGTTTCAGAGTCAACTGCCAGATCTATCGGGCTAATATCGGCAGACCACACTTTGTATGCAGGCACTTCATACATTAATATCTGAGTTGCCACAGCGTCAGCTGCAGATTGACCTGCTGGTATATTTAGAAAACTAACATCAGCTCCGGCTGGAACTACCACCCTACCATTGACAATAAACTGAGCAAGCTCTGGAGGATAGTTGTGTGAGGTTGCATCAAAATAAATTTCTGATGCACCTTGAACTACATTCTTCCTGCTCATATTGCTGGCAGACTTCATCCCCCACGGGCTGAAAATACCTCCAACAAAATTAGTCCACCCACCACTGATGCCATTTCTCAAATGAAACGCTGTGAATAAGCTGGTCATGCCAACTTTCCAGCTATCATTAAGGGAGTCGTAGATTCTAGCTATTGCACTGGTGTTTTCTGCGGCATACCTTGGGTTAGTGTAGACAGCGAAAGCTCTACCCATGTCGTCTGCGATTGTTGTAGGTATTGCTATGGCGTTTTCTATATTACCTGAGCCTTGCAAAACATCTATAATCTGTTCCTTTGTGGCTCCAGCAGGAATAGGCAGCTGCATTCCAGACGATTGAAGCTGCTTCACTACATGCCTTAAAGCATTGTCGGTAATTACATTGTCAGCAGAAAGCCTTAAGCCCTCATCTCCAGATCTTTGAAGCAAATCAATAACATTAGTTACAGATGGGCCAGACAAACCCAAGTCAGCCCACTGTCGTTTTGTTTTTGCTAAGTCACCAATAGTTTCATATATAACCTCAGTGGACTTAATTGCTTTAGTCACTGAATTAATATAATCTCTAGTGTCTTTAACGGGATCTACCCTATACATTGGTATGTTTTCATCTGCATACCTAGTGCTAAGGCTACCTACTGTGTCGAGAAGGTTGCCAATCTGTTCTCTTTGGTAGGCAACATCCAAAGGATTAGATAAATCTAGCGCAACTAAATTGCCAGCAGGATCACGCCTGTGTGTTTTGACAATTGTTTGTGAGTAGTCTGGATCTTTTAGTATCTCATCAATTAAATTATTTTTTAGCGTTGGATCCAGGAAAGATTTACCGCTAGCAGCCTGCATGATATTGCCGGTGTTAGCTTGGCTTCTTGTTGCAATGCCAGAGAATCTTTTATCAAGACTCAGCCTCATCAATGCTTCAGTACCACCGGGTATATTGGCCAGCTCTTCCTTACGGCCTAAGCTAGCAGACGTAGCCACTCCTCTATCAGGGCTAAGGGAAGCATTGCCCGCCAGATCACCCAAAGCATTGTCTGACATATACCTGTTATCAAACTGTCGATGAAAGTGTTCTATCTTTAAGTCGTCTAATATAGGAGCAGGCAAGCCAGATGAATCAGCTAAAGCATATGCTTGTTTTTGCAGGTCTTTTAGTGCGTCTAAGTCTTGGTATATCCCAGCATCTACAAAAGTCTTATGAACATTAGGACTGGACTGAGCAAGGGATGTTGTAGCAGCAATAGGATCCTTGGCCTCAAGGTATCCTCTCATAGCCATCCCGACATTGTGCTTATTGCTTCCAGTGAGAAGTCCAGACTCTACAAACTTCTGGTTAATTACAGACAATGCCATATCATTTTGTGCCACCAAATCATCAGCAGCCTTAAGCATTGTTTGAAATGTTCTTTGTCCGTACTTTGTCTTAGGCCCTCTAATGTTCCAGATTTTACCCGGAATCCTAGGAGCAAGTTTAGAATCAAAGTATTGCCTTAACGGGCGGCTGAGCCTGCCAGTTAGATCCGCCGTCCCAGCGCCAGTCTTTGCTATCGCCTGGGAAAGTCTTCCCGAACCAATGGGTCCTACCACTGGGGCATTAAAGAGACTGCTAATTCTTTGGTCTAAAATCCCAGACAAGTCTCCTTTGCCTTTTACTTCAGGTAATCTGTAAAGGCTGTCAAGAAATGTATTGTCGAACTTTTCTAGTTGCTGCCTGAGAATTGAAGGGTCTGCAGTATTTCTAGCTAGCTGCTGCTTATAAGCACTAATGGCTTCGTCTACCGTAAACTGCATTCCGGTAGCCCTAGGCTGATAGCCGCCCAGGTTATCTACTAAACCAGAAGCACCAGTCCCAATGCCCAGGCTTTTAGGATTAACCCCAGCCTTGCCTTGCCTTGCAGCCGCTGAAAGAACATCGTCTAAATAGCCAGAGTTCTTGAGTGCTTTACCCCCTGAAGATAAAACTTTTGTCCCTCCGAGGGTAACCCATGATGTTGGGTCAGCCGCAACCCCAACACCCAAGGCGGCGATGTCATCCCAATAGGAGTCTGGGTCGTCCCATCCGCCAAGAAGTTCTTTCTCTCCTACCCTGCTTCCAAAATCAGTAATTCCAAGAGCATCGGAAGCTGGAACCCAAGCAGCAAGTTCCCATGGGTCCGCACCCTCATCATAAACACCGGCTTCTTTCCCCAGTATTTTTAATCCAGCCGCTACTGGCCTGTATGCTTTATCAAAAGTATTTTCTACGGCCCAGCTTAGGCCACCAAGCACGGGATCGGTAATTCTTTGCAGCCAAGATCTTTGATCTCGAGGGCTTTGGTGCGCAATGTGCCCAGTTGGTGGCTGATGTGGTCCAAAAATACTCACGCTGCCACCTACTGATTAATGTCTTGGATGTTTAGTTGATCCAGAAAGACAGGGGGTCCGCTTTGCGTGGGTGGAGTGTTTAATATCTGCCTAATAAAACTAGACGGATCATTTTGAGGGACGGAATTTATATATATATTAGGAACCACCACGCCTGGAATTCCTTGGCCTTTCATTTTTTCTAAAATTGAAGGGGCTAGAACTGGTGGCCTTCTGCTTTGAAACTCCCTGAATTGCTGCATCTCAGCTGGAAGAAATCGCTTATAGTATTTGACTTCGGGCGATTCCATTGCCGTGTAATCAATCATATCCGTTATGTACTGCTGCATTTTAACAATATCTTCTTGGCTAAGACCTCTATCGTCTTCCGTCACATATGCGCTAAAAGGAGACTGGCCACCAACACTAACCCAGGCAGGATTAGCATTATAAAATCTTTCTGCTACATTGTCCCTAAAGCCACCAAGCCCAGCCAAAGCCTGTTGCATGGTCAGGTCTGGACGCTCAGTTCTTGTGGGGTTGAGCATTTGATTTATGTTTATGGCTTGGGTCATATCTGACATGTTAATGCCAGCAGCATCAGATAGCAAAGAGAGGAGCATAGCCTCTCCTATTTCAGGCCTTCCCAGCATACCTCGTATGACTTGCTCAGGGGAACTGCTAGTGGGGGCGACTGTCTTAGTAACCTTAGAAACAGCTTCGGGAGACTGCTCAACTACAGTGGTTGTTTCAAGCGGAGCACTTTGAGTGCCCATTAAAAAATCCATGTTGCTTAAATCGGACATTATTCATCTTCCCCAATTAGCTTGTATATGTCTGTGTACTTAGACTCTTTATGTTCCCAGTAAGGTGTAAGCGACTTAATCATTCTTTCGTGTTCGGTTAAAACGTTGCTTACAGGGCTTTCCCAGAAGCTGTCATTGCCCATGCTTCTATTATAGCCAACGATCTCTCCTGGATTATCGCCTGTTTGATTGTAAATTCTTATGACGTTTCCTTTTTGATAAGGATCTGCAACTTCATCTAATTGGCCGGTGTCAGCAACACCTTCAAAAGGATTGCTAGGTTTCATAGACGTAAGACCCCTATCCACAAATTGTTGCAGCTTCGCATACCAAGGAACATTCGGCATACTCAACGCATCCCAGGCTGTAGCACCCTTGAAAGGTTCAGGCTTAATGTAATTACCGTGATCTCTCTCGGTAAACATCGGCTTGTCCTTAAAGTTCTTATCGACAATAGCCTTGTGGTCGGTAACAGCATGTTTGTTATCATCAACGCTTCTTACGTCACGAAGGGCCTGAACGTAATCGCCCCAGTTCTTCCACTTCTCACCAAAGTTTTCAATTCCAGTATCCTCTTCTCTTACAGCAGTCCCTGTGTGTTTGTTCGTTAGGGTTCTTGAGTCTGGATTCCATTTCCAATAGCGTCGATTGCTGTAAGGGGTAGCATCATAAATTTCTTTTATCTTTTCTGGTGTATTCTTTCCGATGAACTTCTTGGAATCGACATCGCTGCGAAGCCTCAATGTTTGATAGTTAGGGGACCTAACAAAGCCACTGCCCAAGGTGTCATAATCTCCCACGTTACCAAACACACCCTCAATACCATAATGCACACCCATTAATGGGTTCATAAGGCTCTTGACGGTACCACTAGCCATCTCTCCTGCGCCTTCTACGGACGCTGCTTGGCCAGTGTAGTCAGACCAGCCGGGCATATGGAACATTCCGTAAGGGGTAAGATCTGATTCTGGCTCATCTATGTAAGAGTCGGTACCAGCTTGTGTCTCAAGTCTGTACTGAGGCATCCAGCCCATATCCTCTTTGCTAGATTTTTCGAGTACATTGATAGACCTTCCAAATGCACCTTCGGGCCCACCCTCTCTCATCTTGGTGTACTCATTAAGGTTTCTTCGCATTGTCTTGTAGTTAGGGTGTGATTCTACGCTGCTATACTGACCTGATTGGACACCAGCGACAAGCTCGTCTCTAAGATCGAACAGTCTCTGTCCTTGCTCAGGGGTAATGTATTGAACTTTTACACCATCTGGGCCATCAGTATTGTTGCCTGCAAGGTGAAGTATCAACTGGTTGTAATCTGCAACATCTCGACCTAATACAAGATCTTTTGGCGTTCCATACTTTGCATATTCCTTAGCGGTAATTGCGCCCTTACTTAACTCAAACAAATCGCCGCCTAAACTTATCAGCCCTCCAGCGGTAGGCTTGAAAGAGGCTGCTTTCTCAATGCCAGCCTTGCCCCAGGCTATCGGTCGACCAGCTTTAGTTTTGCTAAAGTCGTCTATCGCTGTCTGCAGCTTGTTGAGGCTTGACCCTACATTGGTTCTTCTTGTTAGAAGCTCTGACATTCTAGATGGAGGGCCTTTTAACTCAGGGTTAGAATCCCACATGGAGTCCCAAGCGCCTTTAATTTTACCTCCGGTTTTCTTAACACCTTCTATTGGAGCTGTTACTACAGCCTTTGCTCCAGATGCCATTCTGTCGCGTAGGCTTTTGTTTACTTCTTCAGGGGCTGCAGCCTCTGGTGATGCTGCCTCTAAATCAAACGCATCATTAGTTGAAGAGAAAGCATCTCGAAGCTCTTGGTTTCTAGCTTCTTTTGCAGCTATTTCCTCTGGAGTCATTGGAACATTAGCACCAAAATCTTCCGGCGTGTAACGGAACATCGGGTTAATCCTTGGCCCGGCCTGCTCACCTAATACTGCCCCTGCGTCTAGAGGGAATCCAGTATCCATCGGAAGTATTGATTGTGGTCTAGCTGGAGATAGGTTGCGAATCATGCCTTCTGGTGTGCTCTGCATTTGAACTACTCGTCTTTTAGATTGACCTTCTAGCGCCTGAACAACACCAGCTTCCTCCATCTTTCTCATAAGGGCACTGGCCTGCCCAAACCCAATACCCAATGCTCTCTGTAAATCGGCTGTGCCAATATCAGTTTTACCTTTTGTGAGTTCAACTGCTTCGTCATACCTAGGAACATTTCTCCAGGCATAGTCATGAGGAATCCTATCTGAAACATGACCAGCAAAATTACCTTGCGCACCAGTGAGATTGCTTATCTTCATGTCTAATGACGACCCAGGGGCATTTCTTATGGCTTGTGCTAGTCCCTTATAGTCTAGTTCTCCATCGGCGTTATAAAATTTCTTTAGTTCTGGATGCCTTTCTGCCATGCCTTCCAAGACTTCGCCTTCCGCATGTGCTATATCAGCCCAAATCGGCTCCCGATCGTATTCGTCTTCGGACAGGGCATCGTCTTCTAGTGTCACGACAAACCAATCCTTCCCTTCACTGCGATTACCTGGAGTCATGTCTGCAAGGTAATCCATCGCCATGGCAAGGGCGTCATCATCAATTTTATATTTGTCTTGGCCAGCAAGCAGTCTCAGTACAGACCTTAATTCCGCTTCCTGTGGCGACACATCATGCCTAGCGTTCCACTTCTCAACAAATTCATTAAAGCTGTCCGCTTGAGCCTGTTCTGTTTTTGCCCTTAATCCTTCGGTTTCAGGGATTATATCCCACGAACCACCTTCTTCCGTTTGTAAGTCTAGCCTTGGCTGCAAGTGCATCCAGTTGAGCTTACCCGTAAGAGGCTTTTGCATTCTGTAATCAACATAGTCCCGTGCATTCAGGAAGTCGTCGTGGCCATAACCAGCAGCATACTCTCTTGGCTGAACACCAAATGGTTTGCCAGTCCACCGCTCTCCATGAGGGCCAAAGATTCTATCGTAGGTTGTGTCGAGAGGCACTTCTGGGTTTACTATTTCAGGCTGCTTTGTATTGATAGCAAGCTCTGGATTTTGCTGAAGAGCTTCAAAGCCCCGATTGTAATCACCAATTAATGTTCTTATTACGTCAGCTTGAGGCCATTCATAAGCAGATCCAGACCCCGCTGGGATCTTTATTGTTTGCTTAAAGGCATTTTTAAGAACATCATCGGGAATATCAACCTTACCCCGTGCGCCCTTATTCCACATATACAGGTAATCAAGAGGGGAGTGAGCCGACTTTTCCTTTCCTGTGTAATCTATGGTTGTTTCATGTTTGTCAGTTTTGGGATTCCAAACCATTTGCTGCTGTCGCCCCTGCCCAAGAAGCAATTCGGGCTGGTCTGCAAATGACTGCACAGTAGCAGTTTTGACTCGATTGATCTCGCCAACCAGCTTCATGATTTCGCTCTCGCTCAGCGGAGGTATGCCGGTAGCACCCTGCAATGTAGCTGCCAATCGTTCGCCTGGACTAAGCTGCTCTATAGGGCGTGTGTTTACGGTTGGATCGAACCGCTTTTTATCACCCATGTTTTCTATAAAGGCGGCTTCGGTGTCTACCTTGTATCCCTCTGAGGCTGATGCAGCGTCTGGGTCTTGCTCAAAAGGTATATCGGAATTGACAAGTGCCCTCATAAGAACTTTGTCTGGATCCTCAAAGGTGGTCGTGCCTTCGACAACAGCGGGCTCATATTTACCTGCTCTTTGTGAAACTCCTGTTAGAGATTGATCGGCAATCCCTGTTGCCATTTGATTTACAAGATCTTCACTTGTAGCTCCAGAGAACTTTCCTCCAGCTTGCGCATCTCTAATCTTGCCAGCTATTGTTTTAGTTCCGGCTGGCGTGCCTGCTGTATTCTCCATATAGTTCAGGACATTTTGTTTAATTTCGTTGTGAGCTTGTATACCTCGGTCGTAAACAATATCCCTCAATGCCTCTAGCTGCTTCTCGAGGCTATCCATGCCTCCAATACGCTTTAACTGGGACGCGCTTAAGATGTTGGTTTTCTTACCGGCGGGAACATCGCCAGGTCTTCCGCTGTGAGGAGTAAGGCCAAGGGAGTGTTCCATGAATTGATGTTGCCCAGGATCAAGAGCATCCATTATTGTTGCGGGTATTGCTTCTGGGTTGCTTACGCCGTATGAACCAAACGGGAGTTGATTGCCGTATTCAGTTGGTATTCCCGGTGCACCCACGGCTTCTATTGCGTGTTCTATACCTGGATCTATAGCTTTAGATGTAAGGCCTCCTGTCCTAGGATTTTCCTGCCATCTTGATTTCATAAGATCTGCGTGATCTTCTGGGCTAAGAACACCTGCTGGAATTAATGGTAATAGCTCAGCTACATCTACTCCTTGGCTGGCAGCCGCTTTAATACCCTCAATTAAAGCCTGCTTGTTTGGATAGCCACCATAAAACTCCTTGCCGCTTAGCGCACTACCCTTCATTGCCTCTCGGATAGCCCGTTCTTGCGGGCTCATAGGAACAGGGGGGGCCTGTGAATACCTAGGGTCTGCTTTGAAAGTGCTTGGGTACCTGCCTATTCCTGGCTCTTGATACCCGAATAACTTCTTACCCATCTCTGCGGCTTGTTGATTTCTGATTAGCTGTTCTGGATCCATGGGTAGGTTACTCGTTAAATCTGATGGGCCGAAAGCCCCGGATATAGCTTGCTCTACAAATGCAGGATTACTAAGCTCCCTGTTGCCAGCTATATTCAAGACTTCTATGTTGTTAGCCGCAGAAAAGTCTGCAAGTTTCTTCATGTCTTCTGGCTTACGCTCATCGACAATCAGAAATGGTTTCCCTAGGTCATCTGCGTACCTTTTGGTAGCAGCCAGCCCAGCCGAATTATCTTTTGTAATAAAATAAACTGTAGCATCAGAGCTTGATACATTGGCATATGTTCTTGGTAGCCAAAGTCCTCTGGCTCCAGTGGCTTTTCCGTACCGTTGCTCAAACTGCTGTTGTATTTCGGGAGGTACTGGAGCAATACCAAACTTGTCCCTTAGTTCTGGTGCTTCTATATTCCTGCCGCTAGAATCTTTAGTCACGGCTCCAGAGGCACCTGCACCATATCCTCCCGTCGGAATACCTAGCTTTTGTGCAGCCTCTAGACCAAACAGATCACCACCTGACTGCATTCCACTAATAATTTTTTTTAGTCTGGGGCCCGGCATGGCTTAAATATTCCCCCATCCACCGCCTAGACCCATGTCACCGCCTGGAATTCCGGGGATTCCTGGGATTCCACCACCGAATCCACCGCTAAACTGACCCATCATGTCTCGCAAGTTACCCTGCATTAAGTTGTACATATCCATCTGGTTCTGCATCATCATGCGATCGTACTGGCTTTGTGCTTCCAGACCGGCAGCTTGGTATCTTGCCTGTGCGTCCAGTAAAGCGTTATCTAGTGCTGTGCGGTTATCTATGCGGTCCTGCATGTATGACAGATTGTTTAAGAAATCCTGATCTTGCATTGAGCTTACGTTCTGGCGATGCTCAGCATCCTTTAGCCTTTGGTCAAACTCCGTGCCTAGTTTTGCGTGCATCACATTTCCTAGGTTCCGTGCATTAGTAAAATCTTTTTCATGCTTAGTCCCAGCGTCAGTAGAGAAGCCAGGCGACGTTACCCATTCGCCTGGATCTTGATATGCTTTTGCCATTGCACGGTTTTTTTCACGCTGCTTAGCACCTCCGCGCTTACGGACTTTCATAGCTTCCGTAAATCTAGAGCTAACAGGTATACCTTCTTTTTGCAGCTTGTCTTCGTCGAAACCAAGGCCTCTACGCCTTTCGGAATGCCCGAATCCACCTGTAATACTTTGCATTTCAAAATCCTTTAAGATGACATTTTGTCATGTTAGCTATCAATTCCAGGGATGAATCCCTCTCCGCCGCCCATGTCGCCACCCATGTCGCCGCCCATGCCTCCACCCATGTCGCCGCCCATGTCGCCGCTTTGTTTAGCCATTTCGTAGGCGTTTAGCCAGTTCTCTGCATACCAAATAGCGTCTTCAATCGGCTCAAAGGGTCGAACAAAATACATTAGGTTTTCGCCAGTATCAGGAGGCAGGTTTATGAACTTACTTGTCCAGCTAAATTCTTCCCAGTTTGCCTCATCCATTCGAGGATCAGGGCCAGTAACAATAGGCTCTCCCGTCTTGGGGTGATGCGATAATATATTTTGAGTATTACCACCCCAAACACTCTGAGGACCTTCAACAATGTATATCCTGTCTCCATCGGCATTTATATAAGACATCTTAGGAAGTCCCGGATATTGTTGGTCTCTGTCTGGCCGCTTAAACCCACCAATGTCCAAAATGCGATTATCTTCTGGCATACTCTCTTCAATTTGAATCTCGCCTATAAGTCTTTTTCCCCGGAAAGTAATAGGTTCATCTAAAAGAATTTGAGCTGTGTGATGTGGCGACCAGTGGCTAACTGATATGATTTCGCCAGTTTCAGGGTGAAAAATAAACATCCCTGGATGATCTTCTTTTAACTGTGCTGGAGTCTTGCTTCTAAGCAGATCTAATCTATCACGAAGAAATCTCTCGTGCTCATCCGCCATGGCTCTGTTCCAGTGCGTACCGATCTGGTCTTCTCGAATATTTCTTAGTTGGTCAATATCCTCATCGGTTACGCCCCAAAGGTTTTTCCAAGTAGCATACACTTCTTCTGTTTCAGGAGCATTTAGCCTCCACTTCATTGACTCGAAGGGACTGTTCCCGTAAATAGGATTCCAGTCTTCGTCCCAGTCTATGATTGGCTTGCTGAATGCCCGATGGTAGAGCCTTGAAACTTGCAGTTCTTTGTCAGCGAATGCGCTGTCAGGGCCAATATTCATGTGAAAGACTTTGTTTAGCAAGTCTGACTCACCACCTTGATAGCCTCTTTCCCAAGGATCTTCAGGATCACCCCAGCTACCATAGTGGCTTCCCATTCCATAGTTTCCAAACTCAAGCTCTCGCCATTTGTCACTACTGAAGCCACCTATACCGCCAGGGGTGGCCCACTGCTTAGAAAAGCGGGCTTCCATCGCCGCTATTTCTTCTTCGCTAGCGTTAGGGTGCTCTCTTAGCCATCGCTCAAACAACTGCTGCACCATTGGAGACCCATAAGGATTGGCTGGGCCTATTCCAAACTGGCTGTGCCATTGGTGGGTTAGGGGGTCGTGAGGTATTACTGGAGCAGCTTGGTCAAACCACTGCTGTTGATAGTCATACCAGCTATCACCAAGCTCTTCATTTAGACCTCGTTGATATTGTTGGATTTGATTTCCAACACCATACTCCCAAGTCTTGGCTTGGCCGTACTGATCGTATTCGTCACCCCACTGGTAATCTCCCTGCTCTAAGCTAAATGGAGAACCTCCCCCCTGCTGGCCACCTTCTTCAGGCATTTCCATTGGAGTATCTTCAACGTCCCATCCAGCGGCACTGCCATCACCCTTAACTGGTGTTCCAGTGCCTGCTCCAGACATTCTACTTCCATCAGAGCCTTGTGTGGCACCGCCAGTTTGCCCTGATAAGCCACCGCCGCCAATACCACCGCCAGTGCCGGACAATAAGCTGTCTATTTGTTTTTTGTAATCACCATAATTAGTAGCACTAGCAGGAGCTGCACCTGACATTCCACCAGAACTAACTCCACCACCTAACGTAGAGGAGGCTGAAGAGGCAGCGGCGGAAGACGAGGCCTTGCTTGTAGGAGAAAATAAATTTTGTTTTCTCTGGGGAGTCGATCCCGGTGTTGCCCCTGTGCCGACTGCACCCTGCATTGCCTGCTTCTTTTTTGCGGCAGCAGAGGCACCAGTCTGAGCGGCGCCACCTTGTGCGGCTACAGTTGTTGACTTCCCAAAGGCTTGCTTGCTACCAAACGGAGAATAATTACTATTGCCGCTTTTAGCTTGGTTATTCACTCTGCCGCTATTGTTTTTTCGTTTTGCAAAATCAAATGCCATTTTATCGCCCAAGTAATGCTTGTTGTAATGGATGTGTAACACCTGCTTCTTGAGCAACCTGATTCGCTAAGAAGTCTTCTAGGTTTATGTTTAAGTCTCCGGCAGAAAACCCAGAGGCCGCACTGCCTGCATCATAAAATCCCATTGGAATTTTTTTTCTTTTAGCTTTTTCAAATTCTGGGAAGTCGGGTGCTTCGTTTGGGAAATCCTCAAACTCAAGGTTTTGGTCTGGTATGCCTGGAATATCCCATTCAGGGATATCAAATTCAGGCCAATCAAAATCGCCAGGGTCAACAGGGTCGCCATGTATTGGAGGCTCGTAATCATTCCAGCCTTCAGGGTCACCTCCTAATGGGTCTGACATTGGAGTACCTTGTTCGCCGTACATGTCTATGTCATCGCCTTCTAGGTCAATCATTCCATCATCATCGTAATTGTCAGGCTTATAGGCAGCAGACATATATGACATAGGAACAGAACTAGATGTAGCGGGAGCCGATGCCATATTTGACGAAGTGCCGCCACCAAGAAGAGCGTCCATCAAATTGCTACCGCCGGCAAGCAGGCTGTTGTTGCCGCCAGTAAGGAGGTAATCTGATGGCATACCTGACCCACTATTAGGATCTCCATACCCAGTCAAATTGTGCATATATGTATCGTTCACTGTTTTTCCTAACCAAAATTAAAGTCTGGCATACCCATGTTAAACATATCCATGCTATTGCGAATCATGTTTTGGCGATGCTTGTTTGCAAGGCCTGCCTTGTTAACCTTGGATTGCAAATCAGCAATAGCCAGTCCAGTAGCTCGATTAACATCAGATGCCCTATCTGAAGCCTCTCTAGACCTAGCTCTACCGCTCTGGGATTGAAGACCCTGTATTCCTTTAGCAGCCAAGCCATGGCCGGCAAGATACTGCTTGCGGCTTTTATCGAGACCTGGATCAACAACATCAGACCCATATTCAGTTTGAGCCAGACCCAAAGCATCTCTGGCAACAGCACTAGCATCCCCGTCTTGGGAAGCAAAGTGGGCAAGTTCGGGTAAAACTTCGGTTGGGTTAACACCCGAAGCAAAAGCATCAATCCCGTCTTTGTCTTCTGCCGCTTGAGGGCCGCCAGGATTGAAGGCGTTAAGACCTTGTATTCCAGTGCCCAAAGCCTCTGCGTAGTCTGGCAATGCAGCAAGGTAACCCTTTCCGAGCTCTAGCTTATTGCCCATCATGTCACGCATCAAAGCCATGTAGTCGTTCCACCGCTTTTCGGCAAACTGTCCTTGCCGCAAGAAGTTTCTTTGAGCAACATTGTGCTGCATGGTTTCCCAGATGGATTTATTTAACTGGCTAACCATGTTTGGCAGGGTATTCAAAAACCCTTGAGTCATAAAGTTGCCAGCAAACCGGGCCATTGGGTCTATATAGGGAGTCCACCCACCCATTGGCTTAGGGCCAAGAAGTGCATTAGCAAGGGGCTGGTTGCCACCAAGTATCTGCCCCCAGTTTTGTATGCCAAGCCCTTTAAGCTGGGCCATTGCCTTAAATCGCTCGTTTTCATTCTTAGCATTCGCTAGATCTTGTATTATCTTCCAAACGTCTTGATTCTTATTATTATTATTATT
>CEOR01009764.1_pt1 | contig 15214 bp, 16 predicted proteins | sample 530661 | NCBI WGS metagenome assembly CEOR01 (sample SAMEA2620836, study PRJEB7988) | marine metagenome | biome: marine biome (ENVO:00000447); feature: deep chlorophyll maximum layer (ENVO:xxxxxxxx); material: "saline water (ENVO:00002010), including plankton (ENVO:xxxxxxxx)" | depth 65 m
TATTATCAGTATAAAGATCTTCTAAAACTTGAAAAGGTAAGCCAAAGGTTGGACCAACCATTGTACCAAATAATCTTTTATGTTCATATCTTGACGGAGCTTCAACATCTAAACCTAGTTTATTTGCAATCATTAATGGAATACTACTAAATTCGCCTAATATAGTTAAAAGACCGCTTCTATCTAATCCGTTTTTAAACCAATATTCAACATCTGTTGAAATATCTTTTTGCCTTGCAACATCTTTTAAATATTGAACAAGCATTCCCATTCCTACTAAACTAACTAAAGCCTCATAAGTTCTTCTATCATCAAGGGATTGAACAGCTCTACCAGTTAGTTTGTTTAATGAAGCAAAGGCGTGAGACTTAAACTGTAATACTGTTCTGCCTAACTCTGTATTAGCCCATAAAGGCATATCTCCAATAGACTTAGTTATAATACTTCTATTAACTTGAGCAAGTAAGGAGGTTTGAAACATTCTTTTAGCCTTTTGATTATCCCAAGAATCAATGCCAGAAATGTTAAAGCCATCGTCTTTACGAGAATATTTTTTTAATTGGTCAATTATTTCTAGTGAATTACTTTCATCTAGTCCTAACTCCTTTAAAAAACTTAATTCTCTTTTATTAATTTTACCTGTTTTATCTAGTTTTAGCAAAGAATTAATAATCCTGTTTTGTGCTAAAACAAAATTCATTCCCTTAAAAGCGTCGTTCCACATATTAATACCTGTGAATTTAGAAAATGTGCTTGTTAGGTTTCCTGTAAACTTTCTAAATCTTGACTCTCCATAATTGACATGGGATAGATCAGCTAAGTTATGTATTCTTTGAGCCAAGTCTCTTTCTAGTGCCGACCCTGCTAGTTCTGCCTCTTTTCTTGCTAGTTTATAGCCTTTTGCCCTAGTTATCATAGGTATTAAGCCTTTGCCTAGGGTATTAATCATTCCGTGAGACATAACAGCAGTAACTACATCTGGAATACTTGAAATAGTAACCCCACCAAGTTTTGACATATATTGAATTTCACGCATTATTTGTCCTGCTTGCACCATAAAGCCATCAGGCTCTCTAGGGCTTTTATAATGTCCTCTTAATATATCCCTAAAGCCTTGTATAATTTCTATATTTCTTCTTTCTTCATTGTTGAGTTTTCTCATTTCTTTTGAGCCACTCTCAACCTTTTGCTTCATTAGGTTATATTCTGATCTTATTTCTTCTATTTCTTTTTGTAATCCAACTGAACCAAATTTTCTTTTTAAAGCAATATCAGAACCTGCTTGTCTAACATACCTATTAGATATTTTAGTAATATTAGTTTCTAAATATGGTAAAAGTTTTTCTACATCAACAAAATCTAATTTTCTTTGCTTTACTATTCCTTTGTAGGTTTCTATGCCTTCAAATAAATCAGCGTCTAATTCATAATATTTGTTAGTTATATTTCTATGAATACCTTCTGCCATTTGTCTAGGTATATCTTCTAGCTTGATATCTTCTAATCTGTAAAGTTCTTGAAATTCTTCTATCTCTTTTTCTAAGTTAATAATATCTTTTGTTTTTAACTTTTTAAGTTCAGATTCTATTTTATTTCTTTGATTTGGCTTTAAAGTAACATCTAAAGACTGCTTTTCTAAATCTTTTATTTTTTGAGTTTGCAGGTTTTCTAGTTTTTTTCTTTTTGTTTCCAACCTCTCGCCTAACTCATCATATTTCTTTTTAATTTCTGGAAACAATTTTTTTCTTATTTCCTCTTCAATCATTGGCGTAAACTCCTTGCTGTCTCTAACCTTTTTAATGTTGTAAAAATAGGGTAAATAGTTTGGTCTTTTTTCAATAGTTTCTTTTTTTAATAACCCTGTTTCTACAAGGTCTTTTCCCATTGGGTCGCCTATTTCTTGTTTAAATAACTTGGTTGCTTGATTCATAGCTGGGTCTTCTAACTCTCTACCTAAAAATGTGCTTTCTCCTACTGCTTCTTGGAATTTTTCAAACGAACCTTTGAAGTTAGATTTTTTATACAGTTCTTTTAACTTTCTAGAGTGGTTGACTATATTAACATTATAAAGCTCTCTTTCTAGTTCTACTGAATCTCTTGGATTTTTACCTTTAAGCAATACATCAATATTAACAAGTTTTGTTGCTATTGACTTTGCTCTTGTGCTTTTACTATCAAGTATATACCTAATAGGATTTAAATTTTTTACTGCTTTATTTAATTTTTGGTTTATTACACCACCTTTTAGTAAAAAATCTTCTGGGGTATCAGTAGGCTTGACTTGAGCAGCTCCTACCGATTGGTCACTTAAAACATTTAATGTTTCCTTGTCTTTTTGTAAAGATTGTGCTAATTTATTAAAATTTTCTTTTGAAAGCATACTTCCTGCACCACCAATCATACCACCTAAAACCAATCCACCAGAAACATTAATTGCTGACTCTTCTAAAGTTCTTGTTTCTTGCATTGATTGTAAAGCTGTTTCTGACGCTATTTCTGATACTGCCCCTACCTCTGCACCTTTTAATATACTCCTTGCTACCTTGCCCCCTTTATAAGCCTTATATCCTACCCCTGCTACTGGTATTAAATTAACTGGATCTAAAACTGCTGAAACTAACCCTGCACCTAATCTATTAATAAATGGAGAGTTATCTTGTATCTTTCTGTCTTTTTCTTCTTTATCAATTTTGTTGCTTAAAAAATCAAATTCCTTTTGGCTTTTAACATCTTGGAATTTTTCAAAGTAATACTCATCATCATATCTTGTGCCTTTTATTGCATTGCCAACATTAAAATCAGGATCTTCATCAAAGGTTGCTTGTCCAATAGATTGCATAAAAGAACCTACTGTATTGTCTCTTCTAAGACTAGCTCCTAAAGTTTCTGTAAAAGTAGGGGATTCAACCTGTCTTTTTGCTTGATACTCACGATCAATGGTTTCTGCATTGTCTAATAATGAACCTACATCTACTGGCTTATACTTCATTTTTTTAGTACCTCCCTTTGTTTTTCTCCTGCTTTATAGCTTGGAAGTTTTGTTATATCTGGATAGTAGGCGAACATTAAATTATTTTCATTTGGCTTATCCGAAACCGATCTTAATGTTTCAAATACTCCATCTTTGTTTTTATAAATAATATTATATCCTGTTTTTTCGTTTCCTACTGAACTAAGAATTGGTATTAAACTAAAGTTTTCTGAATCATTGTCAAAAAAAGTACCTCCAGATTGTTGAATTTGCAATTTAACTACAGTATTAGCTTGTTGTATAATCTCATCAGTATATCTAGGATATTGGCTTTCTATACTATATTTAGCTAATCTTGTTTTATTTCCGTCAATATCTTTTCCGACTGTGGTAACTTTCCAATTCTTTGATACTACTCTTTTAGCTGTTTCAATAGAACTGTCAAAATCCAATCCCTCATTAATGTAAAATTCTTCTGCAATCTCTATAACTTCTTGTGTCATTTGTTGTGGCACACTAGGGTCTCTACTTAGAAAAAAGTCTTGAAACCAATTAAGCCCTTTTTCTTTTTCATAAACATCTCCAAATTCATCAGCAATGTCCTTTGTCAAACTTGCTAATCTTTTATCAACATCTTCATTGTTTCTTTTATACTCATCTTTAAAATTGTTTTGCCTTAAATCCCTGTCCAAAGATTTGTTTTTACTAAATTCATTATCAGTAAATTCTATTACTTTTGTAGGGTCTAAACCTAAAGAAGAACGCTCTGCTACTGCTGTTGCATAGGCAATATGGCTTGATTTAAATTGTTCTTGTAAGGCTTTGTTTTGAGTAATTAGATTATTAATAGTCATAGCACTATTAAATCTTTGTAAAGTTTCGCCCATTCTCATTGAATTTATTACTTCTCTTTTGAAAGAAGTTGGCAATACTCCTGTTTTAATAGCAATTTCCTGCCCTTTGCCTTTTAAATAATCAATATTACCAGTTTTTATATTATCAAAATATGAATCTAAATCTTTTTGTTGAGTTTTAGGGTCTAGTATAACCTTGCCACCAATAGCTTGTTTTATTGCATTTCTTTTTTGAAATTGTAATTCCTTCTCTTTTCTTTCCTCGTTGATTGCTTTTATTTGAGAATCAATTTGTTTAGGTGTTAATGCTCCACTATTTTTAATAGAGTTTATAACGTCCTCAAAGCCTTGTTGTGCTTGTGCAAGCTCTATTTCATTAGTTGCATTAGAAAACTGCTCTGAGGCTTCTCTTATAGCTTCGTACGATATATTTTGCGTGTACTCTTTTTGTTTTCTTTGAAACGTTGTGCCAACTTTATATTCAAGATCAATTCCTTGAGCATCTGTAAAGGATTTTATTTTTGATTGTAAATAATCTGGAAGATTTCTTGTTGCTTCCTGTATCCTTAAATTTCTTTGTTGTTGGTAAGTTTCGCCTAATTTTGTAAAGTTTTCATCAATACCCCTATCATTAGCATCTAATCTTATTTCGTTATCTATTCTTCTTATTTTGTTTTTTGCATCGTTGATTTGTGCTACCTCGTAAGCTTCTTGTTCTTTTTTAGCTTGTTCAAAAGCTATTTTTTGTTGCTCTTTCTGTATTCTATCTTGTCTTAACCGCTTTTGCTGAATTAAAGATTGACTTGTTGTAATAGCTTTTTGTGTTGCTTGAAAGCCTGCACCCTCTATGCCTAATGGTTGCCTTACAGTAGGGGCTTGTGCAACTGGTTTTTTTCTTTGTATTTGTGGGCTATCGGGTATCTTAACCATGTTTTATTTACTTCATTTTACTTTTTGCATATATAGAAGTCATATTCGAACCTGTTTTTATTAACTGATTTGTAAATACATTTTTTCTAGCTCTTTTTAACTGTCTTTGCTCTGTTTTTAATTGACCCCTTTCAAATTCTAATCTTTTTACAGTATTAAAAGAAGATTCTCTAATATTTTTCATTGTTTCGTACCTATTTTTGTCTGTTTCTTCTAAGATTTGTACAGATGTGCCTGTTAATTCTATACCACTTGAGGCAATAGCTGTTTTTTGTTTAGAGTAATATTTATCAAACTGTTTACCCATTTGAATTTTTTCAAATTCTACTCTTTCTTTTTCATCCTCAATAGCTTCTGACACAAAATATTCTTGCAACTTAGCTTGATTTTCTGCCCTAGTAAATTTTAATCTTTCATTAAAAGCTTGCCCTATGCCTTTCTGGATTTCTAAACCCATTTGCATTGCCATTAATGCACCTTGACTAATTGCCATTGTTAAAAAATTTTGTATATAAATATTCGTCTTTTTTGTCGGTAGTTATTTTTTCTAAAACTGACTCTCTTTTAAATCCTAGGCTTTCAATCCACTTTACATGATTATTGTCAATAGTGGTTTGTAGTCTATGAATATTAAGTTTTCTAGCATATTTTTGAATAAATAAGCTAGTTTTTTTGTGTATAAGTATTTTATTTTTTTGTGTATAAATGGTTGGAATACTCCAACAATGCCCAACACCTTCTCTAATCATTTCTAAACCCCAAACAAAAACAACTCTATTATCTACAATAAAAGATTTTGCATTTTCTAAAGTGAAGCTTTCTAATATATCTTTACATATTTTGTTATGTTTAAAGGCTATAAGGTCTAAATGGTCTATTTTAAAATTAATTACCTTCATAAACTATTAACATTAAATTTATAAGTAACGCTCTTTATAGTCATAGGTTGTGGTTCATTTTGTTTAATTTCAACAAAAGAATTGCTATTATATGATGATTTAATCAATACTTCTCTATCTTCGTTTATTAATGGCGATACTTCATTCATATTATCGCTAAAAGTTTTGGAAAAAACTGGTTCATTATTGACTAACCCCCCTAAAGTTTCTGAAAAAGTCACACTAGCTTTTGTAATCTTTGTTAATTTATGCTGACTTGAGCCAATAACATTTCTTAAAGACAAAGCTTCAAGGGGCATAGATTTTTGTATTGACTCATAATTTAAGCCAACATGAATAATTCTTGAAAATTTACTTAAACTTACTGCCCCACTAGAAACGGTTTGTTTAGGCTGTGTTGTGTCATCTCCTGCAATATCAACTTGCTTACCCTCTAAATGATTTAACCCTGTAACTGTTTTTAGGGCTATTGACCAAGAAGAAAGACTATTAGAAGAAAAGGACTCAATAATGCTAATTGTTACCTGTGTTGAGCTTGTGTATCCCGTAATTGTCGCCTTTCCTGTTCCTGTTCCAAACTCGTGAATTTGTTTACCAATATCACTATTTGAAAAACTTGCTATACTAGATGTAGCGTTATTACCAGATATTGTTAATGTTCCTGTTTTTGTTCCGTCATAAGATAATCCACTATCAACATAAAATCTATTTATAGTAGAGTTGTCGTAATCTGGACTACAAACTTCAACATATTGTTTAGTTACTCCATTTATAACTCTTTCAACTATTATATAAACTTCGTCATTATCTTCATTATCTGAAATAACCGCTAAAGATTTTATATTACCATCTGTTTTTAACCTCCCCCAACCTCTAACATCTTGCTGTCTTTCAAAAAACATAATACAACATTCTCCATCTTTTCTAACAGAATAAATCCCATTAAAGGGGGTTTGTTGATAAGCAAAATGTGATATGCCTGTGCCTGTTATGTGGTTTGCATCTATGGTTAAATCATTTGTTGTGTATTTATCAACGTCAAAATCAAAACTAATTGCTCTTGCAATCTTGCCTCCTTTTTGCATATATAAAGGTATATCTCCCAATAGTTCGGGGTTTACACTACTACAACCATGTGATATATGCTTTTTAATATCAATATCTGTGGGAGTAATAGAAGATGAATTACTAGAATTTCTTATTCTAAATATGCCCCCTGTTGTTCCTGCATATAATACTTGATCTGAAAATAACCATCTTATAGGGTCTCCAGATTGTGAGGCTATCTTAACTGTAAACGCTTCACTATCATTTGTTCCTTCTTCAAAGTTTTCATAATCTCCTATTTGACTAAAAAATATCTTTTGTGGGCTTAGGGTTGTACCTGCTAATACTAATCTTTGTTCATGAATAGCCATAGCACTTGGATAACCCCTAACATCACTAAATTCCCCCTCTCTCCACTCGTAAGTGCTTAAACTGTGAATAGAAGATGGTACATCGTTATACAAAACCTCTGCACTAACAACTGTTGAGCTTGTAAAAGCAGTTATCTTAAAATAAGCAATATCACTATTTTTTTTTAACGTCCATATAGAACCAACATGACCAGATTGAAAAGGGCTATGCCCTGTTGCTGTTAGTGTTGTAGTGTTGCCAACATTATTATTTCCTGCTGTTTTTGCTATTGTTTTAGAAGTATCTAAATTTTGATCCATTAACGCACCTTTTAATAGCTCTACGCTTGATATATTAAATGATGTAGCACTAACCCTAATTAATTTTTGTATAGGGTGGTTAGGGTGCAATAAATACATTACATCTGCATCTTGCACAAATCTAATTACTAACTCCCCTTTGTTGTTAAATATTTCTGATTCAAGAAAAACCGTTGATATTTCTAGTATATTATTAGAACCATCTAAAACCTGCCCTTGTTGAGAAAAAAACCTCATATATTGATTGCCAATTTCTATAACATAAGTTTGATTGGCTGAAAATTCAAAAGGAATTAAAGCTGTTTTTTTAGTTGAATCTTTTACTTCATTTATATATTTAAAACCTTTTCGTCTAACTAATGAGCCTTGAGGTTTAATAATAAAATTTTGTAATATAGATGAACCGTTAAAATATCTTTCAAAGCTTGTCCTAGTGTCAATAGCGTCACTTAGTTCTCCTGCTGTAAAATTGTTTCTTAATTCCTTAGCAGTAGTCATGTTGTAGCACTTATTTGTATATTAAACCCATTTGTTCTAGCTTGATTAAAAGAAGATATGCCCATACCCTCACTACTTGACAATGATTTTTCTTGATTATCTTTACTTGAGCTGGCTTTCAACATTTGCAAAAACTCTTCCCCTATTTCTCCTACTAAAGCCCTGTTTTCTGTTAAAGCAAACCCAACTTCATAGGCTAATTTTAAAGCAAAACAATCAATAAATAAACTATCATATTTATTTACGTCAGTAACTTTACCTATAAAAGATATTTTCAATGACGAGGCATCAGTTAAGATATAATTATTTTCTATGACAAAAGGTTCGTTTCCTTCAATGCTAGTTAATTTTAAAAATTTTGGTATTGTAGGAAGTACGTAAGCGTTTTTATAGCCATATGATATAACCTTTGATGTGTCTATATTTAAACTTTGCCTAAAGGTGGCAAAATTCCAGTTGTGCATTCTTAGAACCGACTCCAAAACCTCATCATAACTAGCTTTAAGAATACCACTCTGAGTAGTGTCGTCAGTATCTACGTTTAAAATAGGTTGAGAAATGCTCAATCTTCTTAAAGCTTTATTACAAATAGCAGTTTTAGAAGACATTTTGTTTTATTTTGTTTTAAGTGAGGAGGGGGTAAAAACCGCCTCCTCCTCACGATTTGCCTTAAACTAAAGCATAAGTTACTTGAATAGTTACTGTTCCATCGGCTGAACCAACAGTATTACCAGTTAAAACAATATCAACTGCTTTGTTTGTTGCCTCGGTTAAGCCTGCTAACTCCCAAACTTGTTTGCCATAATTAGCAATATCAACTGCATTGAAGCCATTGATAGTTTTAGAAGCTGAAGCAAGAGTTTGTCCGTCCATAAAGCAATCTTTGTCTATAACTGCACCATCATTGGTTTCTGGTACATCATAAATACCTAGATCATAATCAGTACCTCCTGTTATAGCATCACAAAGAATTTTTATTTCTTTAATAACTGCATTTGCTTGAAGTCTTGCCACTCTATATTTAGAGCCGTTGTCATCACCAGAAGCAATTTCAACAGTTTCTATAATGGTTTGAAACTTAGCTCCGTTAGTTTGTGCTTTTGATACATCCAAATTAGGTGTATCAACGCTAGAAAGGTTATTTAAAGAACCTGCTTTATCTACTACTGCCATAATTTATTTTATTTAAAGTTAATATTATTTTATTTATGCTGTTTCGTTGCATTGAATAGCAACCACTTGTTCCTCCTCCATTCTAACTGCACCTAAAGATATTTTGTGTAGAATCTGAGTATTATTTAATTTATCTGGTCTTTTATCTATTGAAATTTGCTCAATTCCAGCTTGGATACCAAATTTTATAGAATCATAAGTGTACATTACTGCTGATCTAATACTAGCACTCAAAGGTAATAAAGCTTTATTAGAAACAATTTTTACATTCACTCCTAAAACTTCACTAACTCCAGAAGTGTCTATTGTTTGACCATCAGTTAATCTAAAGTCTTTATTGATAAACTCTGATTGGTTAAGAAGTGCTTGATACATTGAAGGAGAAATAGCTAAACAAACTTTGTTTTCTGATAAATCAACATCTTTTGCAAAAAACTTTTCTATTCCACTTTTGATTTTTGCAGTAGTTAAGTTACTATTACCATGAACAATAATCTGATCTGAAGGTAACGCAACTTGACTTGAAGCGTCATTTTTTCCTATCGACTCTGCTTTTCCTAAAGCGGCTGCAATTATAACTTTGTCTTTTTGTAAGTTATAAGCCCTTAAAGATCTTTGAATAATATCAGATTGTGGGTTAATCATTGATCTTGAAATGTCTCTTTCATCAATAAGAGTTGAAAAAACGCTGTCAGAACATTCTAACGCTCTTCTTGAATATTTTATTTCGTTATGAGGAGTATCTTGATTTTGTGAAATAATAGGGGTAAATTCTACGTCTCCTATTCTATCAAAAAATTCTTTTTTAGTAGTCATAGAAACTTTAGAGACTGTTTCCTCTAGTTTAGAGTTCTTTTGACCTGCTAAATGAAAAAGAGTATCTGAATACTGCTTAGTATTTGCTAATAATGTATTGGTTAAATCTGCCATAGCTTTAAATCTTTAATAATTAATAAATAACAAAAATAAGTTTCCCTATTGTTCGCTACCCACAATTTTTTAAAGACTTAAAAAGCTACCTTTTACTTAATTTTGGACGACTAATTTTTCAACTTGTCATATAACTCATTCATTTCTTCCAGTCCTTGTTTTGTTCCTTTGTGCCAAGGGTGGTTTTTATCTGAATAAATTGCGTTAATTTTATTTTGTATTTCTTCCTTTGTCAAGTCTTGTTGTCTATTAGGTGCTTCAACATAACTATCAGACATTGTTTTAGAAATATTAAACATTGCCTTTGCAACTGCTCCCTTCATCTCTGGTGTCATTTTAGAAAACATTTTATCTGCACTTTCTGGTGCAAATTTAGTCCAAAGATTTTCTGCTTTTTCTAAATTTTTACTATAATTATTGCCCCAATCTTCTTTTAGCTTACTTGTAAATTCTTCATTTAAAGCTTCTTGCTCCTTGTTAAAATCATTTATTGCTTGTTGCTCGCTATCAACATAGGTTTTTATTAACTCCTTAAAAGCATCAGGATTAACCCCTAACTCAATAGCCTTATCAGTAAAGTTTTTATAAATACCCTCGTGAGGTTTGTAATCTTCTCCAAATTCATAGCTATATTGATCTGCTTCGTATTTTTCTGGCTCTTTTGGTTGCCCTAGTTTTTTTTCTAAATTAACATAAGATTTTGCTAAACCTTCAACATCTTTAAAATTACTCAAAGACTTAGAATTTTTTAATTCATTATCTTGTATTTTATCCATCCAGCTTGTTGTTGATTCATTTTGATTTGTTTCAACTTGTGCATTTTCTGCACTTGTTGGATTTTCTACAATGTCTTGATTGTTGTTTTCGGTCATATTAGTTATTTATTGCTGTTTTAGGTTTTTCTTTTTTTTCTTTCATGGAGTTTATTATGTGGTTATATATTATAATTCCTCCCTCTCTTAATAATGCGTGAGTTTTTAAATCATCGTGGAGAAAATTTTTTAATAGTACTTGCTCTATATCTTCTATTACAATTTTACCTTCTTTTGTGTTGAAGGTTTTTTGATATGCTCTTGTTTTATCTTGTTCGTTCATTTTTTATCTTTTAAGTTTTTTAACTTTTCCAATACAAGTTGGTCAGGCTCTTGTAAAGAATCAGAAAGCATTAGATATTTAATTGTATAACCTGATGGAATTTTTGCACCTTCATGACAAGGAATAGTTATTATATCTTTATTAAATTTATTTGTTATCATTTTAATTATCTTTAAATGTAATATCTTTTTTAGAATATAAATGCTTTAAGCCATTACTATATATAACTTCATTTACGCACTTATCAGTTGAAGCCCTTACGCTACAAGGTTTTGTTTGGTCTGTATCTACAAAAATAGACATTTCTTTTATTTGTCTTTTTTGCAACATATTATCATATAGATCTTGTCCTATCTCATAATCAATTTCAATACAATCATCATAATATTTTTTAAGCTCTTGCAAAGAACTAAAAACCTTATCTATATCAATTAAAGTGTTAGACTCTTTATTTATTTTTTCATTGTTATACAGTACATGATATTGGAAATGATTAACAATAGCTCCGTATCCCTCCCTTTCTTGCCTTACAATAACTGATAAAGAATTAATTTTTCCTCTAATAGGTTTATTTGTAATTTTACAAAGAAAATAAACAACATCATTTTGTTTAAATCTTAATTTAGGTTTTTTTATATATGTTTTTGTCATTGATATATTTTAATTACTTCTATTTTATTAATTAAGTTTTTATTAATAATCTCTATTCTAGGTATATATCTTTTAAACTGCTTTTCAGTTCCTATTAATGCACAAACAGGCTTTCTTTTGTATTCACAAGAAAAAAGTAATTGTTTTTTCTCATTATCAGATAGATTATCGCATATAATATTTATTTTTTCAGCATAGTATATCGCTTGTCCTGCACATTCTGCCCATTTAGGGGCGAAGTCATGTTCTATAGCCTTTGTATCAGTTAGACAATCAATTCTAGTTTTATCTTCTAGTTTATATTCTGTTTTTCCTCCTAAATTATCACAATGTATATCTTGATAATATCTTTCTTTTTTCTTTGCGTTTGCTTGAAATGTAAAGCTATAAAATATTAATAATGATGTTAAAATTATTTTTTCCATTTTGTTATTTTAAAATTTTTAATTAATTTTTCTGTTAAGGGAGTTTTGCAAACCCCTATCAAAAAATATTTACCATCTTCTACTATAACTTTTTGAAAAGATTGCCCTTTTTTCGTGTTTACAATGACTTGGTCGTTATCAGCAAGTTTATTTTCGTTAATATCTTTCATTATTTTATTTAAGTTTTTCCTCTGCTTTTTTGTCCCAACCTAATATTTTACAACAAATAACAATAATGTTCATTCCTGCTAGATATGGTAAAGCCATTTTTATAATAGGCGGAGTTATTACTAAATTAGCAACAAAATATAAAGATATTGTTGATATAAATATTGCTATATACTCATTTTGAAACAGTTTTAAAAACCTATTGTCTTCTTTTAAGCCAAATAACTTTAATATAAAGGTAGGTAAAAAACCAACAATGATTTTATTGGTCTCATTATAGATTTTAATTAGCTTTAGTAATAGTTTTGATAGTTTTTTTAATAAACTATCTCTATTAATAATTATTAAATCTAAATCATTATTTTTCATTTCTTTTTACTACATTTAAAATCGTTTGATTACAACACCCCCATTTTTCAGCTATTTCTTTAAGTGTCATTGCTTTTCTATCTTCAATAATTCGCTTTTCTTGTTCTTTTGTAAATTTTCTAGGTCTGTTCGGTGGTTTTTTAGGGTGTATATAACCACATTGAGGGCATTTCATAAGCTGTAAATTTCTTGACTGTCTAAGTTTTTATAAAAATGATTAAAAGTTTTCTTAAAATAGACGTCTACTTTATTATAAACAATTTCTGCCTCTTCTTTGGTTTTATAAGCTCCCCATTTTACAGTTGTTCTTCTATCTTCTAGCTCAAATTCTACTGTAAATAGTTTCTCTCTAAGCGTCTTAACAATCATCTCTTTAAGTTTTTTTTTATCGAGCTTTTTTATATGGTTAAAAATATCTTCTTTTTTTTTAAATTTATGTTCTCTTTTAAATTTTTCAACAATCGCAGAAGCCTTATATTGACTTAATAAGAGAAAGTTTATATTAGAATTATCTTCGTACAATTGGCGATGAAAGTCATCTAAATTAACTTTTCCTTTTTGATGAATTAAAATCATTTCTTTAAATAGCTCTTCTATTTCTTCGTTTATCTCTTCTTCTTTAACTGGCGATTTATTATCTACATTTCGTTTAATACAATAAGATTCTATATCCCTTATATCTATTGGCTTATAATTAGAGAATCTAATTTTCCATAATGGATTGCTCATAATTTATTTAATTTTAGTTTTATTGAAAATAAATATTTATATAATAACTAAATTACTTATTGTCAACAAAAAGTATCTTGCTTTTTAGGGGGGGCTTAGCACGGTGGGGAAAGTTGTCTAAAGTCAATAAATAGGGGAGGTCTTGAAATTGGCTAAATATAGGATTATTGTTGCGTTTTGGCTATTTCTCCCACTACTTTACCTTGTTCAAGGGATTGCATTTGTTTTTGCTGTTCCGTTCTTTCTTTTCTTACTTGCTCAACCTTATCTTCATCTCTATACAAATGTGCGTCAATGTCCAATATGTCGCCATATTTTTTAGTTATCTTGTCAAAGTCAATCAAATCTAACACTTGAGGTTGTACTTGTGCCAAATTGGAAACATTGCCGATAAATTTTTCAATCATGGTAGCTTGATTCATCTTTTGCGATTGTGTAACTGGATTATTGTAAATAACTTTAAATTCCTTACCTTTTATTTCTTTTGGCAATTCTTTATTAAATAAGCCATTGCCTTTTATTAATTCTCCGTTCTCATCATATATCTTATTAAAAATAATATGAAAAGTTGAATTTAATAAATCTTCTGTAAATTGCATAATACCGACCGCAAACTCCCCCATAATTCTATAAGATTCTGCCCTTAACTCTAATACTTGGGTCGCTGTTGCTCTAGGGTCATCAAATATTTTTAGCTTATCTAAGAAAAATACCTTTTCTATTGTGTCAAACTTTCTACTCATAAGGTTTTCATCTTCCCTAATATCGCCCACAACCACTAAAGGCTCAATAGGGGATGTATTACCGATAGCTGTTTTAGTGGCATAGTTACAAGCTCCTGCTCTTAGATTTATAGGGTCATCAAACATCTCCCCATATACCACTAAGGGCGGACTAGCCTTTTTCTCTACTAGATTATTGTGTTGTTTGCTTATTTCTTGCACTTGTGAAGAATCTGCAAATGCTAAATGCCCCCGCCCTGTTCCGTATAAGTCTTGCGTTGCTTTTTCTGATCTCGCAACGGCAAAGGGGAATTGACTAAATCCTATTTCTTTTATCTCGCTTTGCTTGTCTACTTCGTACCATTTACCAGCAATAGGCATATTTAATTGATCTAATTTGTTTTCATCATATCTTTCCCTAGGATATATGATTAATTGAATATCAAATTCTTTATTGTCATCTTTTTCATTTCTGATTTTATCACTTAATTTTGCGTCTTTATCCTCTTCCCACTTATCAAGTAACTGTTTTTTTGTCATCTTGTAGCTTAATATAACGCAATCAACGAATCCCTCTGAATCTTCACTAATCAAAAAGTTTTTAACTGATATTGTCTTGTAGTTAAGTGTTGCTTTCTTTCCCTCTTGAATAAATGTTCCAGATGTGCCGTAAATGATTAAATCTAGTATAGCTTGGCTAAAAGATATTTCAAAGTTGCTCTTGCTTTTAAACATCTCACTCAAAATAACATCTGTAAAGCTTTCAATCCACTTTTTAACATCATCTTTTTTAGCAACTTCTTTATCAATAGCTGTGAATTGAATAGGGTTTATATTTCTATTAAAAAATAGACTTACTACGATTGACTTTAGCGTGTTAGCTGAAAGCATAGGTTGACTTTCGTATATATCAGTAATCTTTTTTTTATCTCCTTTTGCTTTTTCCTGCTTAAATGTTGCGTTTTGTGGGTCAAATATCTCTGCTAAATGTTGCCAAGTGGTTACCCAGTTAGTTCTATTGTCTTTTAATGACTGTGATTTTTTGATTATTTCTTTGATATTCATTGTCCTAGCTTTTGTTT
>CEOR01055007.1_pt1 | contig 15141 bp, 21 predicted proteins | sample 530661 | NCBI WGS metagenome assembly CEOR01 (sample SAMEA2620836, study PRJEB7988) | marine metagenome | biome: marine biome (ENVO:00000447); feature: deep chlorophyll maximum layer (ENVO:xxxxxxxx); material: "saline water (ENVO:00002010), including plankton (ENVO:xxxxxxxx)" | depth 65 m
ATCGCCCAGCTCGGCGGAGTCGCAGATCAGTCCGCACAACGAATTGCAAAACTTGGTTCGACTGATGTGAAATCAACAGGACAAGCTGCTGCAATCGGTAAAGCGATAGCAGACGAAATGGCCAGAGCGCAGAACATTAACCGGCAAGCTGCCGGAATGCAAAAAGCCCTGGAGGAGCAAGAGAGGCGTCGAGAAGTATTTGCCGAACGAAAGAAGCGGGGTCAAGAGTTCCTGAAAGCAGACGGCTTCGACATGCAGCAAAACGTCATGGACATGCACGCTGCAACGCGAGGATTTGGCTTTGCGAAGAAGCGAGATCTTCTCCAGAGAGGCGCGAACAGGCTGGCAGAAGGCGCAGCGCCGATGCTGAATCAATTTGCAGCAGAGCGAGAGACGGCGCTACGCATGGGGCCGTCGAGACAGCAGCTCAACGCTTCGGACATCATGACAACCGGAGGACGCGGTGAACTGGAAAGAATGCTCCGTGGGCAAGACTCGAACAGAGACGTAAACCTCAGTGAGCTTAAAGCACAGACAATCAAACTTGACCAAATTGTAGAAGCGATTCTAAAGACAACCGGCGTAGTAGTGGAGCTATAGGATGCCATTAAAAGTAATTGAACTCGCTCAAGGAAATGCGTTCTCGCAATCTAGTGAGGGCGGACGATTCGCAGACCGAGCGACGAGAGTATTCAAAGTAATACTGAATAGCCCAGCAGAATCGTGGGACATCAGCACTGCGGTAGGCGTCGAAATTGGAGACAACTACAACAAAAGCGAGGGAACCGGCCCGCCTTGCGTAGCTATCGACATGAAGGCGGAAGGTGAATCTCGTGTTTCACGAATCGTTACTGTCACGTATCAAACGACAGCAGGAAGTGGGACAACCGGCGCATTAAGTGGCGGTGGTGGTGGCGGCGGCGGCGGTGGCGGCGGTGGTGGAAGTTCAGTTCAAGACCCTAGAACACAGTCCCCGGCAGTTCGTCCTCCAAACTACTCACTGAGTTCAAGTCTTCAGCAAGTCCCCGCCGTCGGCGGCGCAAAGTACATGCAGAGCGGGTGGGCGAGTTCAGGGGCTCTGGTAAATTCGGCCAAAGACAGGATAGAAGGACTCACGAGACTGGAGCCGGTTGTAAACCTGCAAATAGACCAATACTCAACAACCGATCAATCCGGCTTACTCCAATACACCGGGTACATAAACTCCGATGAGATCACGTTCAGTGGCGCAACTATCAAGCCGCACACGATGATGCTTCAGAGTATCAACGCGAAACCTCATGTTGAGCGGTTTGGGTCTAGTACCTTCCGTGGCTTCCTTGTGTCGTTTGTGTTCACGTACAGGACGCACCATTGCGATGATGTCACCTACGGAGACAAACAGCTTGGTTGGGATCAGCCTGTCGTAAATGCGGGGTACAACATACTAAACGGCCCTTCGACAGTAGACTCAACCGTTGAGCTTGAGCATCTAGCGTTAAAGCACAAGAACAAAAAGATTGCATTCCCTTACGCGCTAGCAACACCTGTAGGGACAAAGGTTCGGGCTTCTATAATCATACCCGCGTCATCAGAAGGATCGACTGCGGCAGGAACCACCGGGATGGCGCAGCGGTCGTCAGCACAGCAAGTGTTGCTAAATGAAAACGGAAGCCCGAGAAAAAGAACTCTTTCTCCCATTGTTTACAGAGTCCGGACACAGCCAGAAGTGAACTTCTCCGCTGACGGCGCGCCGTTTGGAAACTTTGGCATCAGGAATGTGGGGTAATCGCAATGGCTGGCGCAGACGGCTTCCTGATTGGGAACAATCTAAGAAACAAGTTAAAAGAAGTTATCACTAAAGTTGATGCGCTTCCGACATCAGGGGGCAGTGAGCCTATCACGGAACGTCACGAAGAGGGCTACTTCACAGAAGGCGACACCAGCGGAACATGGCTGGGGACATTCGACGGTAGCTGGGCAAAAGATTCTGCGAAAACAGTTGTTGTTGTAGAGCCGAATACAGACACAGGGAGCTTCGACGCAACCGGAGAAACTGCAACAGTGTGGAACTTCTTAGCTGCTGTCAACGACGACAACGATACAGGGAAGAAATGCCTGTTCTCTGTGCTGGAAAACGGAGTGTATGTACTGATAGCAGCGGAGTGTTGAGATGAGTTTTTTAGGCGCATGTGCAGATTGCTGCAAGGCGTATCTGTGCTACATATTCGGCGGAGCGTGTTGCATTGATAAGGTTGGTTGCGAGCATCACCCTGGAGCAACCTGCACTACTTCATTCACTGGAGGCGAGGGCATAATCTCGGGTACGGGCGGCAGTAACAACACGGGCGGCAATAACAACACGGGCGGCAATAACAACACGGGCGGCGGCCTTCTTGGAGTTGACCTTGATGGCGACGGGATACCAGACACCCACGTTGGGCCGGGGACTGGGCGGCAAGGGACAGTGTTTCAGGGTAACGGAATAAGCTGCGCTGACGTATCTGGCTGTTGTTGCCCAACAGAACTGAACGAGATGCCCGAAGGCCAGGTGAACTCTGCCGGGGAAACGGGTGGGTGGAAGTGGCCGTATGTAGCGAAAAATGTTTGCGTCGGAATGTGTCCCGAACCGACTCACATTTTTCTTGGAGTCGGAAACCTTTGCGCAGAAAACGGAGGGTGCGAGTGCTTTTATAGCACTATGTTCCCAGGGATACATACAGTCGCAGTCCAAATCTCTGGCGCGGAAGTTTTGTATTACTGGAACAATACTACAAACAGCTCAGTTCAGTTTTTGTATACAGATTTTAGAACCCTCAATGGCGTCCATCAGCTTCGCCAAGTAACCCCGTCGTACTGGGTTACGGATAATCTGGGAACGAACATAAGCCCCATACAAGTTGTCTGTGTATTCAGTCCGGTCTCTGAAGTAACAGCGACGGGTCACATAGCAGCAAGGTTTTATGTGAACGGGCTCCCCGCGAAGCGCTGGCAAGACGGTACAATTTATCCAGCGAATGAACAGACTCCTGTAGACATAACGCAGGCAAGCCCCAGCGATGTTCGGCTACCTGCAAGTGATACCGGAAATTTTTACTGCGCAAATCTAAATCTTGGCGTAAGTGACTTCTGCAATCAAGGAGAGGCGATCGGCAACTGCTTTCCTTTATTCACCTTTTCTGAAGCCAACATCTCCGGTTATCAAGAAGGCCAACAGATATACACGCAACCTCCTCAATCGCCCGGCCTAAACCAGTTAGTTGCTGCCACAATTACTTCGTCCACAAACCCATTGGTGTGACATGCCTTGCTATCAAAAAGGTGAGCAAATACCGAACGGCCTTGTTACGAGAGAATATGCCACAACCCCGGTCAGTTATTCGTCGAAACTTACATGCGAAGAGAACTGCGCAATCCCCTGCGGGACGCCCGCCGTAGCTGGTGGTGTTGGAGTGACGAAAGATTTATACTACTTCGGGCCGGAAGCTATGGATCTTCCCTTCTACTACGAAGCGTTCAGCGTGCCGGATAGGTTCACCGTTACTGCGTTCGAAACGGGAGCCGTTCTTTTCGATATCAACGCAGGGCTGATGGTGGGCGAGCCGGCGAATACTGTGCTAATCAGAAAGCCATACGGGCCGAGTGTTGTTATGGTGACTGTAACTGGGCCGGAAGGCACGCTGTGGAGATATCGGATTGACTGCGCGAATGAAGGGAAGTGCTGCATTCCTAATCCATCGGACGAGACAAAGCCAGATTGCACCATAGTTCCACGAGCCGAATGCCTGCGGCTCGGCGGGCAGTATTGCGGCGAATGCTCAGAGGTAGAACTAGCCCTCAGTCCTGCTGGTTGCAGCAACAGGGTAGACGATTGCGAAGATAACCCAGTTGACTCATCACGAGGCTGCTGCGCGAACTGGAGTAACCCTTACTGCTGCGGCGGAGAGCCAGGAGACAACCCATTACCATGATTGATAGCTGCATAAAAGCCACACTGGAGAACCTCAAGGATCGGTGTGACCAGCGAGGCTACGACTTCGATGACGCAAAGCAGTGCATCGTTAGAATAGATGCGGACTCAATTTGGGTGGACACCACTCACCCAAAGTATCCGAAGTTCACACCGGAAACGCTCAAGTCTCCAGCCGAAGGCCCTGGGACAGAGCTGAAGAAGATACTGGCAAAATTTGGAATCACCGCGAGCGAAAGCTGTTCATGCAACGCAAAAGCAAAACGCATGAATAAGATGGAATCTATATCTAAGGGGTGGTGTGAAAATAATATTGATATAATTGTTGGGTGGTTGGGGGAAGAGGCGAAGAAGAGGAAACTTCCGTTCGTAAATCTGGTTGGGAAGATACTCGTGAAGCGAGCGATCCGAAACTGGAGCAAAATTGACATAGACAGAACATAGGCTACAGGTCAACATATTGGGATGCCTAAAGACCATAGATTTACAATCAGCGGCGTGCGGTTCTTGTGGCGATACACAAGGCTTCGAGGTTCCGCTTCCGGCTGGACGTATCATGGGCAAAAGGTGCTTATAGATGAAAAACTTAAAGGACGCCAACGACTTGAAACGGAGTGTCACGAATGGCTTCATGCAGCAAACCCGCAACTGAGCGAAGAGGCGGTAACCCAGGACGCAAAAGACCTGAGCAAGATTCTCTGGGCTCTCGGCTATCGGATTACGTCAAACAACAACAACAAGTAGAGGCGAAGCGAGCGCCGAATTGGTTCGAAAAGCTGCCAAAAGAACTGGCTGATGAAATAAAAAAAGAGCGAGAAAAGATCCTTTCGGAAGACGTACCCCTTCACCCCGTCGCACGAGGTATCGCTGAATGGCTAAACGAAAACGGAATCAACGCACCAAGCGCACACACAATCTATGTCTGGCTTCGCAAATCAAGGATGCAGTAGCAAAAGATTCTACTGAGTCAAAGCTCAGGGCAGAACTTCAGTCACTCAAGTCAAAATACAAGCACGCACTTGACCAGATCAAGCTCGCGGAAGAGGCAAAGAAAAAGGCAGAGAATCTTGCCGACATAAAAGTGAAGAAGTTCACTCGAAAGCGAAGGAACAAGAAAAAGCCAAGCGCAACTGCGATCCTTGTATGTTCAGACTGGCACTCCGAGGAGCGGATAGATCCAGAAGACTGCCGCAACATGAACGAGTTTAATCTGGAGATTGCTGACCAGAGAATTAAAACGCTTGTAGATAAAGCAAGCATGTTGATTGAGCATGAAAGCCATCTGGCAAACATAGACAGAATTGTTGTTGCTGCTCTTGGCGACTTCATTACCGGCCACATACATGACGACTGTATCGAGCGAACACAGCTTGCTCCGCTTGCTGCTGCTCGATGGGCTGGCGAAAGACTGAATGGCGTCATAGACAGGATGCAAGAGATTGCACCAGTGCTTGTTGTCACTGCTACAGGAAACCACGGAAGGACAACAAGAAAGCCCAGAGTGTCAACAGAGAACGAGCATAGCTACGAACAGAACCTTTACCTAACAATGGCCTCCGCAGAACGTCGCCCTGGGGTCACTTGGAAGGTCGGCCGAGGGTATCACAACATCGTGGATTTGGACGGCTTTATCTTACGAGCCCATCATGGGCATTCGCTTTCCGGCGGCGGTGGAATCGGCGGACTTAGCTCGCCAGCGAACCGAGCAATATCAAAGTGGAATGTGGCCCAGAAAGCGGATCTGGATATTTTCGGCCACTTCCATCAGTTCCTCCACATACCGTATAGGTTTGTCTGCAACGGTAGCCTCTGCGGCCACAATGCTTTTGCTGACAGAATTCGAGCTGAGTTTCAACCTGCTTCACAGAGTCTCGTGATACTGGATCACGAACACAATCGAGTGACCAAGGTACTTCCGGTTTTTGTCCAATGAATAAAAAAGATATCGACGCTGCATGGAGGCTCGCTAGGATGGCCGGATCAGCAAACTGCTGGACTGGAACATCGGGAAGTATCGCGGCGAGGCTCGTTCAAGCAATCCGGCGAATAGAGGAACTTGAGGCAGAAGTCGAAAGGTTAAAGAATGAAAAGTAAAGACCCACTGGAAGCAACGCACTGCAAGCCAGGGAGTGAAATTCTGTTGGAAGCTCACCGCCTAGTAAACAAAGACAGAGGCGATGAGTACGGGCCGCCGCACGAAGATTACGCAAAAGTGGCCCAGATTTTTGCAGCACTGACCGGAATAGAGGTTTCCGTAGAGCAGGCGATAATGTTCCCGCTAGCCATGAAGCTGGCGAGAATACGAACGAACAGTTTTGACGGCAAGGACGGCTGGCATAGGGATTCCGTAGTGGACGCCTGCGGATACCTTGCCTGTCTTTCTATTGCCCACACCGCTCTGTCTGAGGGGTTAGAATAAGGGTTAGGAACTAAGTATCTACTCTTAATGGACGCCCAAATGATTGAAGAAGCGCGCGGCCACGTTATTGCAATTCTGGAGCGATTTGGCGTCCCGGTTGCAATACTGGCAACTTTTTTGCTGTTTGCACGAGAAGCCGCGATGTCGGTGCATTCAACGATCCTTGTCCCGATAGTTCAGTCTCATACAGAATTTCTGGAGACCACCCGAGAGGCGATACAGAACATTTCTGAATCCCAAAGGCAACAGGCCGACACAATGCAAGAGCTTCAACAGTCACATCATGAGCTGCACCAGGCTTTTCTTGATAAATACAACTCAGCGGAAAGTGTGAACTAGAATGGCAACATCATTTACTCAGCTCCCCGCAACGATGAACATTTCGATGATCGCGGGAGATGAACTAGAACTCTCCCTCGATACCGATATATCACTTGTCAGCTACACGAATATTGTGGCTATTGTTTACACGAAAAAGGTTTTCGCTTCCGGAAACGGAGGAGCAGGAGCAGTGGAGACAGTCGGCGACACTGCTGCCACATTCACAGTTACCGTCACAAATGCTGCGAACGGGCAGCTCACCCTGGGGCTACCTGAATCAGCAACAGTAGACCTAAGCACATCGGTTGAATACCGATGGTATTTGAGATGGGACGCGCCGGGACTCGTCCGACGAACAGTTGTTTCTGGAACCTTCACACTCAGCAACCCATAGGCGTCCCGTGAGTAACAACATCAGTTTGAGCCTTTCGCAAGGCAGCCCCATATCAGTTGATATTGATTGCGCAGATGGCGACGATCCGCTCACAGTCACTTCGCCTACCGCTTCTGCGAATATAACAATGGGCGGAACAGTGCAAAGCGGCCTGCCATCGCTGGAGGTTGAGGCTGGCACGGGGATTAACGTAACAACGAATTCCGGCGCTTTTGTAATCAGCGCAACAATCCAGAACCTCACTGACCTTGGCGGCATCGATACGACAGGCGCAGCGACAGGGCATATTTTACAACATGACGGCACGAACTTTGTGTCAGTTAGCAACCCGGCAGCGACAGAGCTTAGTGACCTGACGAACGTAAGCAGCACATCGCCAACAGCGAACCAGAGTTTGATTTACAACAGCACTGCCGGCGAGTGGCAGCCCGGCGATGTCGCGCTGACTTTCGAAGAGCTGACGAATGGCACTGCAACTGTTGATAGCGACTTGGTTTTGGATCCAGATACCGGAGCTGTTGAGATCCAGGGAGGAACAGGTGGCTCGGGCTCACTTACGCTGAACTGCGAGCAAAATTCTCACGGCATTACAATTAAAGCGCCTGCTCACTCAGCTTTTTCCGGAAATGTCTCTCTCACCCTACCCGCCGACGACGGAATTTCCGGCCAAGTGCTGTCCACTGACGGGGCTGGCGTACTGAGCTGGTCGGCTGGAAATGTTAATTGGGTAACAGCGCCAACCAAATCAGACGACTCTGGGTCAGCCGGTGAGATCGCCTATGACACTGCTGGCTTCTTTTATCTCCACGATGGAACCATGTGGCGAAGGACGCAGCTATCGTCGTTCGGCATAGCTTCACCAGTGATCACTGTTACAAGCAGCACGCCACAAGATGCTGACGCAACGCAGGGAGATAGTGTTACTTTTTCAGTGTCGGCGAGCGTTACGCAAGGTGTCACGCTTAGTTATCAGTGGCAAGTGTCTCTTGATGGTGGAAATTCTTTCGCAAACATAACCAACCAAACAGGAACAAGCTACACACTTAATGTTGTGAACTCAGACAGCGGCAATCAGTATCGGTGTATTGTCTCAGCGCCGGGGGCCGCCACTGTAAACAGCCGCGTAGCTGGCCTCACAGTTTCCGCTACAGCCAGGCTCTTGAGTGAAAACGAGGACACGATCCTCACGGAGTCGGGCGATGTCCTAAACCACGATGGAGCCGGCGCAGGAAACACAACTGGCACTGGCGGCGGCGGTAGTGGCGGGACAGGCACTAACAACAACCTTTCTGCTTCGTTCACCTCGCAGCCACAGAATATAAATGGCTACGATTTTGAAAACTGGCCGAAAACAATCTCCTTCAGTGTCACTGCGACTGGCAGCGGTGGCACGCTCGGATACCAATGGTCAAAAGGGCCACGAAACGGAGACTGGAGCGAGTGGACAGACATTTCCGGAGCAACGTCTTCGACTTTGGTTACAAGTATAAGCGAAAATAATTCCAAGGAAGGGGTCGGATATCGATGCCGTTTGTCAGTTGCCGGCGTCCCTGGGCCATATTCAAATGTTGCGTACTTCAGAAGGGTCGAGGACTTTGAAGTTCTCGCCCCGAGCGTATCGTCAGGTGAAAGAGGGGCCGGGTACGATAATGGACTTCTCAAAGTGACGAACCCCGTAACGCCATCGGGTTTTTCAAACGTGGTTTGGTGGGTCGAGTTTGAAGAAGGAACGTCTGCAACCGGAGGTGGTTTTACGTGGGGCAACACATCAGATTCGGATGTCAATCAAAGCACCAATCAGTGGTGGACAGGACACACCGACAGTCAGCCGAGCTATGCGCAAGCAATCTGGGCTTACGGAAAAGCCAATGAAGAAAACGCATACCGAGTCAGGGCATACGCCTCTGTAAACGGCACGCGAACAGAGTGGTCTCCTTGGGCATACTACGCTTGGGGCGCGATACAGAATCCGCAAAACGTCGGCTTCTTCGGTGGTTCTGTTGCTCTCGAAGCATCTTTTGCCAGCCAGCAGTACTACTATAGTTTTGCAAGCCCATCCCAAGACATAGTAACTTCGCTTCAGTGGCAGCGAAGCACAGACACCGGAACAACGTGGACTAATGTTGGAGGTGCAACTTCTGCGTCACTGTCAACATCAAACGCTTCGGTAGGCGATCAGTTTAGGTTAATGGGCGGTACAACAGGTCGTCCAACAGTATACACAAAGGCGGCCCAAGTAATTGGCTACTCACAGTCTGGTGGCAGCACTCCGACTATCACCATAAACACTCAGCCAACTAACTACACAGCGTCTCAGTCTTACAGAAGTTTCGGGTGGGGGTCATACGGCGACGGGTCAAACTACCCTTCGGCTTACGGCGAGTTCTCGATCTCTGCTGCTTTGAGCGATTTGGCAACCCCCACGTATGAATGGCAGTATTCAACTGACAATACAACCTTCTCAGCTTTTGGGGCTTCGACGTACTTGCATAACTCAACCGCCGACGAAGCAACCCTAAAGCTCTGGGGGCCACAACATCAAACCATTAGCCAACTACTTTACATTCGCTGCGTGGTCAGCGACACGGCGAACCGCTCGATAGCAGCTTCAGTCACATCTAACACCGTAACGCTTGACTTCAGGGCAGTCACTCAGTTTTACTACGAGGCGTACAACAATAAGCCGGCCGGCCATGTCTTTGTCACCCTTCGTAAGCCCAGCTACTATAGTAGCAACAAATACCTTAGAGGCGCAGAACCAGGCGCGATATTGTATGGAGGTGACGGGGAGTTCTCCAGTAGCTCCTTCCGTAGATTCAAGGAATATAAGCTCGCTTTCTACAAGTCAGGGTCAACCTCAACGCTTGCGACAACGGCCTCACTTGCCTATTCCAGCACAGCCTCACTGTATTACACGGCATCCGGCGGTTACACACTCACCGCGCCTGCGTCCCCCGAGGATCTTCCAGCGGGAGACTACTTTACAAAACTTACGGAGTACACATACGAGCAATGGGGTGGCACTGAGGTCACTGTTACGTTGTCAGCAGGCACAACTTATCAATCGAGAAGTGAAACAATTAGCTAACAACGCAGATTAGACTATTCCGCTAAACTATTAGGATACGGAGCAACACAAATGATCTCATCGGTTTCAGTCAGCACAACAGCGACATCAGTTCTTTCTGCGCCCAGTGGAAAGCCATACAAGTTTGTTGCAATTAGCAATGTCGGCGACACAGCCTGCTATATCAAGGTCGTCCCTGGTGGTGACGCTGTGACAAGCTCGAACGGAATTCCTTTAGCTGCTGGAGCCGCGTTCGTGGTTGACCAAGACGCACAAAGAGAACTTTTTGACGGTGGTGCTTCTGCGATTACCGCAAGCGGCACGACTACGGTATCAGTACAGGCTTTTTAATTATGGCAATAGCTTTTATAGGAAGAGGGCTTGGGATGGTGGCGGCAACGCCATCTCCTGTGGCCATTGTCACGCCAAAAGCAATACACAGCCCAACAGACGAAACAGACCCAGAGACTTTTCGGATCCTAACGGAAGGATCCAATGTTCTTAATACAGAGATAGGTAACAGGCTTCGAACCGAGTAATCAGGAGATTTCAATGGCAGACGTAAAGATTTCAGCCCTCACAGAAAACACGAGCCCAGCGGCTTCGGATGTCATTCCGGTCTCCAGGGCAAACGGATCAGCGACCAATAAGGTAACGATTCAGAACATTGTTGACTTTGCAACCACAAGCGGTGGTGCAGTAGGAAGTGATGCCACTGGCGTAAGCGGCGCTGAGACAATCACGAACATCATTCGTTTGAGTCAGTCGGAGTACAACGCGATTTCTTCACCAGACGCATCAACCCTTTACGTGATCGAGGATTAAATGGCACTTATTGTTGGCCAAGAAGGCTACGGAGAAACGTCCGTTGCAGCAGTGAAGCTGGGAAGCACCACAGTGACGAAAGTTTACTTGGGAACGACCCTCGTATACACAACCAGCTAAGTACAGAAATGAAAATAGCAGTCGTATTGTCTTTCTTCTCACCAGTTCAATACGAGCTGCCGCAGCGGCACTTGCATACCGTTATGAACACACTTCATGCGCAAGGGCTTGACGTTGTTGTGTCTCAGGCCGTGTTTCCTGGGCAGCAACCGCAGCGTGTACCAAGTGCAATAAAGTCACTTGTATACAAGACATCATCGTTTCTGTTTCACAAAGAACGGCTATGGAATCTCGCTGCCAAGTCTGTGGATTCCGATGCGATCATATTTCTTGACTCAGACGTTGTGTTCAAAGACTCACGCTGGATCGAGAAGTGCGAAGCAGCATTTTCTTCGTATGACATCATTCAGCCGTTTTCAATGGCGATATGGCAGGACGAGGCTGGACTACCAGACATGCACAGAGAACCTTTTGCAGCAGCGATAGGGCGAGGTGAAAAACCGTGCTTAACAATGTTTCACCCAGGTTTTGGTTGGGGGCTAACAAGGGACGCTTTTGAAAGGCTTGGCGGTTTCTTTGACTGTTCTGTAGCGGGTAACTCGGACGCCCTTTTTGGTCTGAGTCTCCGAACAAACGACCTGCACGAGCAAGTGGAGCAATGGTATGCGAAGAGACAAGATCCTTCGATCGGTTGCGCGTCGTACAGAAAGTACCGACTGAACGCATCAAACAACAACTTTCGAATCGGTGTTCCTCAAGATGTAGAGCTGGTTCACTTATGGCATGGAAATCGAGCGAACCGGCAATACATATCACGCACAAAACTGTTCCCCAGGGGGGACGACGGGGAGTTTGCTGTTCATAACGCGCCGAACGGCTTGCAGAAATGGGACTGGGAAGAAGAGGCGAACGCAAGCACCTCGCAATATTTTAAGGACAAGCGCGATGACGGTTAAAAAACCATACGTGTTCGGAATAGGAACAGCAAAAACGGGTTCGCATTCTTTAGCCGCCGCTTTAGATCAGCTCGGCTTAATCGCGTACCACACTGGGAGTAACAAGTTCAAGGGAAACGGGGACACTTGGAGGCAGCTTGTTGAAAATCGCAAAGAGAACAGAAGCCCGATAGAAGGAGTCACCGGCTTTGATGCACTGATGGATCACCCTGTTTGGGAGATGTATCAGGAAATAGACAAGCACGTTGAAGGCGCTAGGTTCATTCTTACTTATCGGCCGCCAGAAGACTGCGCCCTGTCTTGGTGTCGAATGATCCACAAGCGATACGAAAACGCAGGAGATGGTGTCAGAAAGTATTGGAAAGAAAATCCATACAAAAGATTTATGGATATGGCAGTCAACCATATCGACGAGGTTTTCACCTATTTCCACGCGAGACCAGACGACCTTCTCGTTTTAGACATGAGAGACGACCCGAAAACAAAATGGAATCTCCTTGGAGAGTTCCTTGAAATCGACCCGCCAGAAGGCGAGCCGTTTCCTAAAAGATTCGCGCACCAACACTGGGAGATAAAAAATGAATTGCTTTGATTGCGGGAAGTGCAGTTGCTTCAAAACTGTTGTTCGTTCGTTCTCTGCTTTTTTGCTCGCAATCACAGTCACGGCTTGCGCTGCGTTTCTCATCAACCCAACTTATTGGGGCGCTAGGGGCTGGTATCTCGAACGATCAGTCCGCGCCATTTTCGGCCCTGATCGTTTTTCAGAAGACGGGATGGCTGGAGGGCTCGTAATGATGGCTTGGGCTGACGCCGGCTACCCCAAGAAGTTTCGCGTGATAGACATACCGGATATCGGTCGGTACGTCGGGCGCATAGTTTATGAATGGGAAAACGAAAACGGTCAAACAGTTCGTCGAGATAAGTGGTTTCACATACGCTGGGATTACTCGTATGTACCAGAGAATCCCGCCCCAATCGTCGGGCCGGACGATCTAATGATCCAAGGGGCCACTCACCCAGACAAAACTGAATTCGATGAGTGACCCCAAGCCGCTGTCTGCTGAATCACTCCTCTTGCGGGGGTTCTGTTGTGTCCTCGGATGTCGGTTCTGTCCCTATGATGTCGGGCAAGACAGAAGCGGCGTCGATACTCCCAACGACTCGCGGGTCAAGGTAACGCCTAGTGACGGCGGGCGAACTGTGGTCGAGAAGAACTTGGGCATCCCCTCCGCCTAAATGATAAAACGATGCGCATGTTCGTCTGATCTTATGAAACTTGTTCCTTCTTAGATCGCCTAAGTCAGCCGTTTCGAGAATTTTTCCATATTTGTACCAAAGGTAAGTGTCACGGTAGGGCCAAGGCCAAACTTTTTCTCGCTTCGGCTCACGGATTAGGTCTATAGACATTCTCGTTGCAGCGCCGACTTTTCGACAAATATCTCTTGTCGAATTTTTTCGCGTCTCGGCACGAAATATTAAATTGTCACCGGAAACGTCAGTCCATCTGAGGCTCATTATTGCCGAAATCCTTTCTCCGGTGTCATAAGCGGTGAGCAAAAGAGCCTGCCAGAAATAACCGGCCCGTATTTCTCCAATCTTTCCTTTTGTGTTTCTCGCCGTTTGCACAAGCAGCTTAAATTCCGAAACAGTCCACGACTCTGGCATCACTTCAGGCACGCGGACTCTGCGCACTTGAGGCCACACCTCCACATAACCCTGCTTTGCGGCTGAATTCCATAGAGCAACTATTTGGGCGCGATCTTTAGCGGCAGTTGCGGGTTTATTTTTTTGCAACCTGTGCGCGATGTACTGCGAAACGGGAAGCATTTTCAAATCTCCCAGCGTCGGTTCGTAGCCTAAGAATTTTGCCCATGAATTGAGAGTCATTTCGTAAAGTTTTACCGTGCGCGGTGAAATTCCGCTGATAGGACTGTAAATGTCCTTGAGAAAAGCGAGGAGCTTCATTTGAGGTGGGGTTCTTTCGCTGTGAACTTTCTTAGTTCCGCCGTCGTTCACCAAAGACAAAAGACTCTAGCCGTCCGCTGGGCTTTGTCTTGTCCCCCCCCAGAAAGTTTTGGTGACGTATTGGTCGTCCTGACCTACAAAAAGAGTATGTTCGGGCTTATGGAAATCCTTTTCTTTATTTTGGAAATGTGAAAACATTAACTGGTTCGACGGCCGGATAGTTGTTTTGAATGCAATGTTTCGTCATTGTGCTTAATGCCATCTTTATGGCCTCACTTCGAGAGTTTGCAGCAATAATGAATTCATCGGTATCTTCAACACCAGACTGGTTATCAAACCAATCAACTAAGACGACAAAATCCATGACTTCGTAACTTCCTGTATGACGCATGGCACTCGACCCACCATCGTTATTCCATTAACATGATCTTGTGTAGCAGGTTGAACGTCCTTGAAGTTACCTATCCTCCACTCGAATGTAAAGAGGGTGTGTTGAAAGTAACTGAAAGGAGTCAAAAATGGCTATAAAACAGCTTCCAAACGCAGCGATTGATGCCGAAGAGGCCGCTGGAATCATGGGAGTCCACTACACGCAGCCCGGAGAGAGGGTTTCTAAGGGTTTGCTGCTCCACTACACCCGTCAAGGGGTGGGTAGAATGGATTTCACATGGTGCAGAAAGGCAAGGGAATGTCGGTGAAAACGCAATTAGAATCGAAAAGGCTACCCAACTACGCAATAGGGGCCGAAGAGGCCGCAGCCATAATGGGCCTGCACCGCTCACAGCCGAAAAAAATGTGGGCAAAGGGGCTTCTTTCTTGCCGTGTTCTCTCAGTTCACGAAACCAGGGAGTTCGCTGTTTTTAGTTTGCGAGAGTGCATCGAGAACTGGAACGATTACTGGGAGGGGAGGACAGCCAGGGAAGGTGGCAGGGGGCGGCCTAGAACGCGAGAAGACGAGCATGACGAGGCTTTGCAGCGGGTTCTTGTCGCAGAGCCACGGATCGACTACTACGACGCAATCTGCCCCACTGAGGCGGCCGCCCTGCTGGGCGTGTGGCACACAAGGGTAAGCGCTATGATTCAAAACGGGCAGCTAGAATGCCGGGTTTTGTGGTCGGAGGCCAAGTCGGGGAAACCCAGGCTAAACATACTTTCCGAAAAAGAGGTGCGAAAACTTGCCGAAAA
>CEOR01059440.1_pt1 | contig 15128 bp, 20 predicted proteins | sample 530661 | NCBI WGS metagenome assembly CEOR01 (sample SAMEA2620836, study PRJEB7988) | marine metagenome | biome: marine biome (ENVO:00000447); feature: deep chlorophyll maximum layer (ENVO:xxxxxxxx); material: "saline water (ENVO:00002010), including plankton (ENVO:xxxxxxxx)" | depth 65 m
AAAGAAATACTAAAGAAAATTGAGAAAGCAGAGGGGTTATGTAGATACTACAAACCTATGCCGAAAGAATTAGAGGGAACAACATCTCCATCCGATAAACCAAATTGGTATGATTGGTGTTTAAATAATTGGGACACAAAATGGGGATGTTATGATTTGGAGATAGAGGATGATGTGATAGCGTTTACTTCTGCTTGGAGTCCGATTGGAGATAATATAATTAGAATGTTTGCTAAAGACTTTCCATCTTTTAATTACTCGTGGGAAGAAGAACAAGGTTATGGATCAGAAATGGATTACGAGGGTGGAGAATGTATTATGCAATCAGATTATGATTGTCCTGAATGGGAAGAGATTGAAGAGGTAGAAACTGAAGAAAACATATCCTACACTATAACTAAACTGCTTTATGAACATCCTAATTATGATGATGGAGTGGGTTATTATGCCGATTGGAGTAACGACTTTTTAGGCAGAACATTAGAAGAAGCAAAAGAAAGTTTAGGAATTAAATTAAAAATAGTAAAATGAATTATGATGACTGGAAATTAGCGACTCCGAATTATAGTGAGATGGTAAGTGATTGTTGTGGAGCAGAAACTACTGATGTATACGACATAAAAGAAGAAAGCCAAAGAACTATATGTTATGAATGTAACTCATATTGCGATACAATTGAAGACTATGAATACGAAGCGATCCAAAGAGAAAACTATGAAGAGGAGAGAGCTGAAGCCAAAAGAAAATATAATGAATAATAAATAAGGTGTGTAAAGGTTGTAGAGTAATTACCTACTATACACTTAATAAGAGAGAAATCACTTGCGATACCTACCTCTTGCCTTATTTTTTATTAACTTAAATAACTAAAATTAAATACAAATGAAAAATAAAGAAAGAATAGTAAGAATTAGTAGTAGAACAATATATCATAAATATTGTGAAGTAGAAATTGAAATACCAAAGGATCTCCCAGAGGATTTAGTTGCAGACTGGTTGTTTGATAATGAACATCAATGGGAGGATCAATTAAATCAAGCAAATAGTGAAGCTCCTTTAGACTTTGGCTTTGGATTAGGGGATAGAAATAATGGTATGGATGAAAGAGATAATGAACACGAAGTAAGATATGATATCATAGGAGAAAATTATGGAGGACACATATAATAATTAAAAAAATAAATAACTATGAAAGAAATACATAAATTGATTTTAAAAGAAAAACAACAACAATATCCTAATAAGGAATATATACAATGGTTACAACAAGTTAGTGATGAGAATTTAACTGAACATTTTTTAGAAGAAGTAAAAGAAAAAATGTTTTTAAAAAAACTACATCAAGAAAACACAATAACTATGGATGAATACTTAAGAGGAAGTAACAAGCAAGGTATTAATTAAATATAAAAAATTATGAAAGAAACAATAGAAGTACCAGTATATTGGTATGAAGATGAAAACGGATACAAGACAATAGACTTTGAAGAAATGCGAAGTGTATTTGAATATGAATTAAAATATTTATATCTCGGAACTAAAAAAGGAAAGAATGAACAATTTAAAAAAATATATAAGCAATGGAAAAAGAGACAACTAAAACAGCAGACCTTATTAAAGAAGTCGCAAGAGAAGTAGTAATGTTATTATTGGAAAAGAATAAAGCGTATGGAGATACAGCGAATGATCCTCCTAAAATCTTTTCCAAACTATCAGCTAAAGAGGGAATACTGGCGAGGATTGATGACAAGTTAAGTAGAATAAAAGTAATGGGACTTAACGATAAAACCGAAGATACTATGCTTGATTTGATTGGATACCTTATATTGTATAGAGTACAATGTAAAAAAGAAATAAAAAAAAGTTAAACATTTATTGTTAAAGTAATGAGAATTTATTACTTTAGCACATTAAATTAAATAAAATAAAATATACTATGAAAAGAGAAATTTTTATTGCCTATGCAAAGGCAGTAGCAGAACAATTTCACCTAACTTTAGAGCAGATGTTTGATAAAACAAAGAAAAGGGAATGTGTAGATGCTCGACAGATCCTTTATTATTTATGTATGGAAAGACCTATTCGTATATCTTATATACAAAGATTTATGGAAGAGCAAGGTCATTCAGTTAGTCATTCTACTATTATACATGGATATAAACAAGCTAAAAAACTAATTGATAACGACAAGGATTATCAAGGCATTCTTAATTATGCAGAAAAAAATCTATAATGTACACTTTGGAAGAAGTATTTATACAAGCGACTTTAGATAGAGGATCAATTAAATCTCCTTTAGTCAATGGGCAAAGTATTATTAATTATGGATTAAAAATAAAAAAGTTTCCATCAGGTATTGAGATATTAAATTGCAATAGAGGGGGAGATTATTTTAAGGAGTTAAGTGAAAAAGAATATAAGTTAGTGTTAGCTTATGGTTGGAAAGAAGGAGCTACCAGAGTAGCTATGTCAAATTGTGAAATTAAATTAGATTTAATAGAACAAAAGATGAGGGAAGAAATTAACACAAGAAAGAATGACAAGTACATTCAGCATTTAAAAATGCGAAGAGAAAAAATTTTAAATAAATATACTAATCTAAAACAGAAATTAAATTATGGAAAAAAAGAGAAACATTTTTAAACAACTATCAGCAATATCAATCAAAGACAAGACAGATAAAAAAGGTAAGTTTGATTACTTATCTTGGGCTACAGCCTGGAGCATATTAAAAGCAGAATATCCTTATGCTCAACGAAAAGTATATGAGTGTCAAGAAACTGGATTAAACTTTTTTACTGATGGTAAGACAGCTTATGTAAAAGTAGGTATAACTATATATGAGATGGAACATATTGATTACCTACCAGTTATGGATTATAGAAACAACTCTATTCCTATAGAGAAAGTAACATCAATGGATGTTAACACAGCCATACAAAGATCAACAGCTAAAGCTATTGCAATGCATGGTTTAGGGTTAAGCTTGTGGATAGGAGAAGATATAACAGAAGTTGTAAAACAACCAGTAGCAGTTAGTAAAAACCCAGTACCTAAAAAACCAACGACTATAGAATTAAATATAGGAGATGAGAATTGGGTTAAAGTATTAAAGTATATAGCTCAAAACAAAGAGTTAGGTTTACCAAAGATTATAAAAAATCTTGAAACTAAATACAATATAAAAGCGGTTGTAAAAAAGGAGCTATCTAAACATATTAAATAATGGATAAAGATTTAAAGTTATTAAAAGAAGATCTTCATTATTACGGGAAGTTTGGTAAGCAGTTTTTATCTAACTCGGATATCATTACTTTACTAACTGAACCTAAAAACTTTGGTAAAGAGAAAGAGATGACTAAAGCTATGCTAATAGGAAGATATTTTCATACAGCTATGTTAGAACCTGAAAAGGTAGATAGTGTAGAGTATTGGGTAATAGATGCTTCAAGTAGAAATACTAAAAAGTATAAAGAAGAATTACTACATTATAAAAGACCTTTAATGATGTTAGCTAAAGAGAAAGAAGAAATCAATAAAGCTATTAGTACAATGAAAACTAATTTAGAATTTCACGATGCTATTTATGATGAAGATAATGAGTTTGAAGTACCAGCTATACATGAGTTAATGGGATTAAAATGGAAAGGGAAAGCAGATATAGTAGGGAAAGATATGATTATAGATCTTAAAACTACATCTAACATTAAGGACTTTAAATATAGTGCGAGAAAATATAATTATGATAGTCAAGCCTATTTATATCAACAATTTTTTGATAAGCCGTTGGTGTTTTATGTGGTGGATAAATTAAGTTTAGAATTAGGGGTGTTTTATCCCTCTACAAAATTTTTAGATAATGGTAAAGAAAAAGTTGAAAGAGCAGTTGAGGTGTACAATAAGTTTTTTAGCGAGGATGCTGAAGAAAATATTGAAACTTACATCATCAAAGAAACTCTATAAAAGAAAAAATAGTGTTGTGTGGTTGCAAGTTCCAACCAACTACTCATCACGAGCTGAACGTGACCAGGTCATGGAAGCTACAATGGACTTGTTGGAGCAAATAATTTATAATAATAAATAATCATGGCAGAAGAAAAAATTTATGTCGGAAGTGGGGTTTCTAAATTTGATGGAAACCTAATCTCATGTAGCGTTTGTTTAACTGATTTACCTCAAGAACACATGTTCGAATATAATGGTAAGAAGTATATCAAACTTAACGTGAATGCAAAAAGGGATGGAGCAGATGAGTATGGTAAAACGCATTATGTTGCGGTTGATACCTACAAACCTGAACCAAAAAAAGAAGAACCAACTCCTGATAAAGTGGAGGAAGATCTTCCTTTCTAACCATTACTTTAGTTGAAAGGGTAGGGGGTTTATTCCCCCTATTTTTTTCCTTTAGTGGTGTCAAGGTGTCAACGATTGGGTAATTTTATACTACCTATTGTTGTTATATATAATTATTTTTTATTTCTTTATATTTTATATATATTCTTTGACATCTTGACATTAAAAAAAGAAATATAAGAAGTAAATAAGTAAAATATAATACTAATCGTTGACATCAAGTTGACATTTAACAACATCAGAACAAATGGAAATAACAATATTTAAGGACATAAAGGACACGGCCCAACCTTTTTACAGAGATGTAGGTATAATAATAGAAAGAATAAAAGAGGGAGCATCACAAGAAGTAGTACGAGCAATAAGATCAGAAAAAGATAAAGAAAAAAGAAATCAATTAAAGCAGTCATTACCAGCAATTTGTTTTAGTGGTAAATTTACAAAAAGAAACGATGCATCTATTACGCAACATAGTGGTTTGATTTGTTTAGATTTTGATGGGTATGAAAGTGATAAACTTTTATTAGAAGAAAAAGAAAAACTAACTAAAGATAGATATGTTTATTCAGTTTTCATTTCACCAAGTGGATTAGGTTTAAAAGTTTTAATTAAGATACCAGCAGAGGTAGATACTCATAAACAATTTTTTAATTCTCTTCAACATCATTTTGATTCTCCATACTTTGATGAGACGTGTAAAAATGTATCAAGGGTTTGTTACGAAAGTTATGATCCTTTAATTTTTATTAATGAGCAGTCAAGTGTATTTAATCAAATTACAGAACAAGAATATCAAGAAGTAGTAAAACATAAAGATGTCCAAACAATACCTATTACTGATGAAAATAAAATTGTAGAAATTTTAATGAAGTGGTGGGAGAGAAAGTATGGACTTAATAGTGGAGAAAGAAACAACAATGTATATATATTAGCATCGGCCTTTAATGATTTTGGAGTTAATAAAACTTTAGCAGAGTATGTGATGACTAATTTTGGGAGTAGAGATTTTTCTCAAAGTGAAATAAAAAGAACTATTCATTCAGCTTATAAACAAGTACAAAACTTTGGAACTAAGTATTATGAGGATGAAGAAAAGGTTAATGATGTAAAGTCTAAACTACGTAAAGGTGTATCAAAAGGGGAAATAAAAGCCCAAATAGAAGAAGAATCGGATATAGAAGATAGTGTACTGGATAATGTTATTAGAAGATTAGAAGAGGAACAAGACAAACAAAAGTTCTGGAGTAAATCAGAGAAGGGTGTAGTTAAAATCATTCATATATCTTTTAAAAAGTTTTTAGAAGAGAATGGTTTTTATAAATTTAATCCTGAAGGCAGTAAAAATTATGTCTTCGTAAAGGTTACTAACAATTTAATAGACCATACTTCAGAAAAAGAAATAAAAGATTTTGTTTTAAGTTATTTATTAGAGATAGATGATATTTCTGTATATAATTATTTTGCAGAATGTACTCGTTATTTTAGAGAGGAGTTTCTTACTTTACTTTCATCTATTAATGTTTACTTTATTGCAGACAGCAAGGATAGTGCTTACTTATATTATAAAAATTGTGCAGTAAAAATAACTAAAGATGAGATTACCCCTATTGATTATTTAGATTTAGGAGGATACGTATGGAAGGATCATGTCATTGATAGAGTGTTTGATTTATGTCAAGTAACTGATTGTGATTATAAAACTTTTATAAATAATATTAGTGGAGGTACAGATAAAAGAGTAAGATCAATGGAATCTACTATAGGTTATTTATTGCATGGTTGGAAAAATTTATCTTATTGTCCAGCTACTATTTTAAATGATGAATTAATATCAGATAATCCTGAAGGAGGAACAGGTAAAGGGTTGTTTATGAATGGTATATCTCACATGAAAAAATTAGTTGTTATAGATGGTAAGTCTTTTAACTTTGAAAAATCATTTGCTTATCAGTTAGTATCAGCAGATACACAAATACTTTGCTTTGATGATGTTAAAAAACATTTTGACTTTGAGAGATTGTTTAGTGTGGTAACTGAAGGGTTAACTCTTGAAAAGAAAAATAAAGATGCAATTAAAATACCATTTAGTAAATCTCCAAAGGTAGCCATCACTACTAACTATGCTATTAAAGGGAAAGGATCGTCATTTGAAAGAAGAAAGTGGGAGTTAGAGTTGAGTCAATTTTATACCAAAGAGTTTACACCACTGGTAGAGTTTGGTAAACTTATGTTTGGAGAGTGGGATGATAATGACTGGTGTCAATTTGACAACTACATGATCTCGTGCCTACAATTATACTTAGATAAAGGATTAATTAAAAGTGATTTTGTTAATTTAAAAACAAGACAATTCTCAGCAGAAACCTGTCATGAGTTTATAGAATGGTGTGGGGTCATTGATGGAAAGAAACATCAGAAGTTAATTACTAACACAAAAATATACAAGCACGATTTGTATGTAGATTTTACGGATGAACATCCTGATTATGCACCCAAAGCTAAGATGGCATTAAGTAGAAATCGTTTTGGTAAATGGTTAGTTTCTTATTCTCAGTTTAAATATGAATGTGATCCTTTACAAGGTAGAGATAAGATAGGTAGATGGATAGAGTTTGTTAATAAATCTTATTATGACAAACAAGAATCATTAGAGTTATGATAAAGTTTAGAGATTATCAAAGTGATATTATTAATAAAGGTGTTAATATTATCAAGCATCATAGGTTTTTATATTTAGCTATGGAAGTGAGAACGGGAAAAACTTTAACAGCTTTAGGTATATGTAATGAGTTAGATATAAACAACGTCTTGTTTGTAACTAAGAAAAAAGCTATACCCAGTATTGAAAAAGATTATGAGTTGTACCAACCTAAGTATAAAATGCAAACCATTAATTATGAATCATTACATAAAATAAATCCTAATGGTTGGGATGTAATTATCTGTGATGAAGCTCATGGTATGGGTGCGTTTCCTAAACCAAATGGTAGAGCTAAAAAAATTAAACAATTAGTTTTTAAAAACAACCCCTATGTTATTTTACTCAGTGGGACTCCAACTCCTGAAGCCTATTCACAAATGTATCATCAGGTTTATTTTATTCCTAATAATCCTTTTAAAATGTTTAGAAACTTTTATCAGTTCGCTAATCAATATGTTAGTGTGGTTAAGAAAAAGATTGGAGGATTATATATTAATGATTATTCTAAGGGGAATAAAAAAATACTGAAAGAGATGAGTCCTTTTACTATTAGTTTTAGCCAAAAGGAAGCAGGTTTTGTGGTGCATACTAACGAACAAATCTTAGAGGTAGATATGGAAAAAGAAACATACCAGCTTATAGCTAAACTAAAAAAAGATTTAGTAATAGAGGGTAAAGAAGAAGTTATTTTAGCTGACACGGCTGTCAAGTTGATGACTAAAGTTCATCAGTTATGTAGCGGAACTATTAAGTTTGAGAGTGGAAACTCTATGGTGTTAGATTTAAGTAAAGCCTTGTATATTAAAAATAAATTTAAAGGTCTTAAAATAGGAATCTTTTATAAATTTAAAGAAGAACTTAATGCTTTGAAAGCAGTTTTTAAAGATAATTTATGCGTAGATTTAGAAGAGTTTAATACCACGAACAAACACATAGCCTTACAGATTGTAAGTGGAAGAGAAGGAATAAGTTTGCGTAAGGCTCATGCCTTAGTTTATTATAATATAGATTTTTCAGCTACAAGTTATTGGCAATCAAGAGATAGGATGACTACTAAAGATAGATTGAAGAATGAAGTCTATTGGATATTTAGTAATAAAGGAATAGAAAAAGAAATATATAAAGCTGTAGTAAAGAAAAAAGATTACACCCTCGCCCATTTTAAACGAGATTTATTAACTTTGTAATGAAGAGGTTTATTAAGTTTACTTTAATTTGGATCAGTCAAAACTTAGCAATTCCTTTTTGGGTGGTAGGACATATCCATCTTTCTATACATAGCTTTCACGATGTGGTGGAACTGGTGTCCTCTATTGGAATGAACCTGATTGTAGCTGTAGGTTTTTACTTAGACTTTAAAAATGACCGAACAACAAATACAAAAAAAAAGAATTAAACAATTAGAAAGCGAAGGTTATTATGTTATAAAATTAATTAAGACTAATAAGAATGGCATCCCTGATGTGATTGCTATTCCTCCTGGAGCTGATGTTTTGTTTTCCGAAATAAAAACAGCGAAAGGTAAGCTTTCTAAAATACAAGAATATAGATTAAAAGAATTAAAGAATCATGGAGTTAGAACCGAAGTATACAAAGGTGAGTAAATATCTTTTAGAGGATGATTTTATAGCAAGTTTAGAAGAATTAGATGTTAGAACAGCTATAAAAATTGCCGCTTATATTGAACGTAATCGCACCTCAATACCTGTTAACGATTTAACTTCTACTATCTTAGGAGGTTTAATAGAAACACCTAACGAATTACCTATTACTTTTGCTATTGAAATAATACATACTAAAAATTCTAATGTTATCTTAAGTGATGTAAAACTTATTACCATGGATGACTATTTAGATCTTTATAATTTAAATTTAATTTTAAAAAATGATGAACACAGAAAAAGTAAAAGCAGTTAAGAGTATAGTTAACTCTTACTTAGGTGTAAATGTAGATAAGAAAAACAGAAAAGAAAGAACTATTCAAGGAAGAGCTATTTGTTATAAAATTTTAAGAGATGAATGTGGATTAACTTTAAGTTTTATTGGTAAAAACTTTAATAAAAATCATGCCACTATATTACATGCTTTAAGAGAGTTCCCTTATATGTTAAAGTTTAATAAAAAATTAGAAAAAGATTTCATTAATATTTTAGATTTATGGACTCAAGAAGCTGATGAATATGTAGAATTAAATCCTCTACAATTAAAAAAAGAGCTTCAAAATTTGCGTGAACAAAATAAAATGTTAAATTTGTCAGTAATTAATGTTCAAGAAGAGTTGGTTACTCAACACAAACTCTTAAAAAAATACGGATCGTTAATCAATATGATAGATGGGAGGGTGCCGGAAGAAAGATTCAAAGAAATAGAACATAAATTAAACCACTTTATTAATGGCTTATAAAATAAGAATCAACTGAACAAATGAAAGGAGTATCTCAGGACGATGTTACTACAATTCAACACATTAACCATGTGAGTAATACCGTGCACGACTTCGCAGATGATTTATATGAGCACTTAATGGATAGAGAAAACGACCAAGCTAAACAAAAAGCTCAAGAGCTAATGAAAGTATTAGCTGACCTAATTCAATCTTTATCCGATGATTTATAAAAGTGATTCCGATAGGACTCGAACCTATAACCTACAGCTTAGAAGGCTGTTGCTCTATCCAGTTGAGCTACGGAACCAAGAAAAAAGTAAAGATAAAAATAATAAACCAACTGACCATACAAATGTGGTAGTGGTCTGGCCTTAAAATAAATGGCATACAAAAGTAAAAAAGATCAAGCTGCAGCCAGTAAGAGACATTACCATGCCAACAAAGAAAAAATAAAAGCACGTGCCAGAGCCAGAAACAAAAAACAAACTGCGGTAAACAGAGCTTACGTTAATAAAATAAAACAACAATCTAAGTGCATAGATTGTGGAGAGACAAACCCCTTGGTTTTAGACTTTGACCATGTGCACGGCAGAAAAAAAGAATGTATTTCAAATATGGTAAGATCAGCTTATTCTTTAAAAACAATTAAGAGAGAGATAGAAAAGTGTGAGATAAGATGTTCTAATTGTCATCGTATAGCTACTTATAAAAGAAATTATGAATAAACAAATAGCTATAGAATTAAAAGAGTTTAGTAAGATGATTGCTAAAAGGTTTTCATATAAAGATAGAGAAGGAAACTTTAATAAAGAAACCTTTGAAGTAGATGAAGTAATACCTACATCAGACCATACAGCAATAATTAATTTTAAAAAAAGTAGTGGAAAAATTGGAGTAGCTTTTTGTTATTATATCAACAAAGGGAAGTCTAAAGGATGGAAGTATTTTTTCCCTACGGATTCACATATCAATGGCTTCCAGTCGTTTATCTATTATAAATTAGAAGCTGAAAGAAAAAATTATAATAAAAATTTTAAAAAATAATTTTACGAAAGTCAGTAATTTTTTGACACTTCTCATACTCTTCTAAATCAATATAATAATCTAATAAAATATCAAACACTGTAGGGTCTATATCTTTTAAAGGAATAGTAGGATCATATAATAGACTGACTCCTTCATTAGAGTCCATCAAAGTATGAATGGTTTCGTTTCCCAATAAAACTTCATAAGTTTGCTCAATACAAATGTCTTCGTTAAATTTATTCATTATAGATGTTTTAAATATTTATTATTATTCTCCATACATATCTTCTAACATTTTCTTACGAGCCGCCTCTTTTTCTTTTTTCATTTCATCTTCCATTTTTTTAAATTCTAAATATGAAGGATCTTTTTTGTAAGCATTTTCTGCTTCGTATAAGTCGGGAAAATATTCTTTCTTTTCACTTTCTCTTAATTTAAAAGGCTTAGGTTTCTTTTCTTCTTTACCTTCAATAACATAATCCGAGTAGTTAAACATTCTTAATAACACTTCTCTTGGGTCACCTCCTTCATCAATTATTTTTTTCATATTCTTACCCATTCTATCTAATGTTTTTAAAGGGAATCCTGCTACTGGAGTAGGAGCTCCTACCAATTTAGTTAAAGGTAGCATAGCATAACTCATTTGAACCCAAGCCTCTTTAGCTTTCTCTTCATCTTTTAATGTAGTAGCGTCTTCATAATGATCCAACACCTCAACTACTACATCTAATAAAGGAAGGTTTTGAGCACTTTCCTTCCAGTATGGTTTATCAGAAAACAAATTAGCTACTATTTCCAAAGCATCTCCTAATAAAAATATAGAATTAAACACACTTAACAGAGCAGCTCTTGCTTGGTCTTTAGTATCTTCTTCATCCCACTTATCTCCTCCCGGTAAAGGAAATCCTGATGTGGCCCATTGAAAAATCATAGGTAAAGCAAACTGATACATAGCTAAAACTTTTAAGTTTTTTCCTAACGTTCCTTTTCCTGCACTTAAATCCCGAGCTGATATTTTTCTACCTATTTGTCTATAGGCATTAAAAATTTGTCTTAAGTAAGCTTTAGGAGCGGACTGAAACATATTAAAGGGCTGCATCCACCCACCCATGTTTTGATAATAATCTTTATCTTGTTTATTAGCAGATTGCTGTACTTCGTTTGTTTGTTCTTCAAACCTTATAATGGCTTTTTTCTGAGCTTCTTTTTCACTCATTCCTTCTTTCATATATTTATTTTTAAGGAACACATAATTAGGAACACCTCCAAAATAAATAGCTCCTTTATCCCCCAGCTTAATAAGAGACATTAAACCTTTAATAGTTTTACTACCTTTGTCACCCGGAGTATATTCTTCCATTCCTTTTTCTCCATAAGCCTCAATAGTTTTACTAATATTATCCCAATATCTATATTTAATTTCCACAGAGTTTTCGGATATTTCTTTTACGGCTTGAGCCCATTGTTTAGGATTGGCGGCCAAGGTAGCAAAAGTTTTAATCCAGTTTCTGGTCCCAATATAAGAACTATAAGCAGGAAAAGAAGTCAACTGTTTAAGAAATACTGTTAACCCAAGTCCTAATTTTTGGACTATATAAACTGTATTTATATTATTAACTAAAGAAACCATCTTATCGCTTTGTCCTAATTTACCCCTGGAAGCAACAGCTTTTAAGGCTAACTCTACCGTGTCATAAAAATCCTTTCCATATATAGACTCAATTGTTTCAGCAATTAAAGGGTTTTTAAAAACTTTCTTTATTTCATTTATATTGTCTGCATAAGCATGAAAATGTTCCATGTCTTTTATGTAAGCATTTAAAGCCATAAAAGCATCCACAGGCATAATAGCTTTTCTATTATTAGTAGCTATTTTAGTAGAATTACCTATTACATTTTGAAGCATTTGACTGTTGCCGGTTTCCGCAAACAAAGATAAAGGGTCATATTGTTCCATTTCTACTTTATCTCCTTTCGTTAATTCCCTAAATGTTTTTCCAGAATAATTATCTCGCTGTGGTAAATCCGTATTATAAATCTTTTTATAAACCTTGTTGTATTTCTCATAAAGAGCAGGCATTAGTTCTTCCACTTGGTATTGACCCAAGGCTAATAAGTCAGGATAAGTCTCTTCAAAATATTGATTGAGTCCTTTCATTATAACCTTGTATCTTTTACCTAAAGCTTTTTCAAATCCTAAATGAGTTTGAGGTTGTTGATATTGGAAATAAAGATATTGCAGTTGTAGTGGAGTTAGTTTTCTAAATGGATAATTATCCTTTTGAACTTGCGATAAATTTTTTTCATTTTCTTTTGTAGGGTTTTTATCATATTTAGCCTGAGCTTTTTTAACGGCAGCTGGGTCTTTATAAAGTCTCCCGTTTTTAATATCATCTAATACTAATACTTTTCTGTATTTTCTTATTTTCTTTTTATAATCTTTTCCTAAAAACTCTTGAGTTTTTTCTATTATTAAAGCGTCCAAAGCCATAATACTTTCTTTATATACACGAGTAGATTCATTTGTTTTTCTATAAATAAAGTCTTTTATATATCCATCAAACATATCTCCAGTCGCTTGATCTAAAGCCATACTTAAGGTGCTTAAAGAAGAACCTTTATCCACAACAAAATCTTTCATAATAACTCCAATTTTAGAAAAATACTTTTTAACCTTAGCTTTTCCTTTTTGTAATGTACTTCTTCTGTTATCTCCAGCCTCAGATTCTCGTTGAGCCTTACGGCTTTCGTTTTCTTTTCGAACTTTAGCTTTTATTTTGTCATCACTTAAGTCTAAAAGTTTTTTATTACCAGTCAGAGCTTGGTAAAATTTATTAGTATTTTCTGAATATCTCTTAGACCTTTCCGCAGCCGCTTCTTTATAATTATTACGCCCTTGTAACACTAAAGCTTTTAAATTATTATATACATCCGCTAATTGATCTGCTTTACGAGGGTTAGTGTCATCCATTAATTTAGAATTATTAATTCCTAAAGCCGCATTTAAAATTAATAATTGAGTTTCTTCCTCGGCTGTTAATTCTAATTTTTGATTAAGCTCTTCAATTTTTGTTATAATATCTTCTTGTTCTTTAACAATATCATCTTTAATTTCAGCAGACTTATATAGCTTATCTTTAATAGATTTTAAAATCTTATTAGTTTTACTATCTATTTTTACTCCTTTCTTTATTTTACCTATAGTAACTTCATACTCTTTATTTAACAACTTATCTATAAGTCTATTCAAAATACTGACATTCTTCTTAGCTCCCATCTCTTCAATTTGTTTAACTAAGTTTTGCAAGTTTCCTTTCAGCCAAGCTGGCTCAGCTTCTTGAATGGTTCTTAATAATTGTCTTACCTCTGTTTTAGTGTACTCACCAGCAGGCAATATATCTCTAATGGTATTTTGTAATTGTCTTTTTATATAACGAATCTCTTTAGCTCCTCTAATTTTTTGACGAATAATTTTTTTAAGACCAGCGATACTTCTACTTACATCACGTACCGCCCCACCTCCTAAAGCTTCTTGCATTCCTGCTTGAAGTTGTTGTTGTAGGGTAGACATCATTTTAGGTTTTTTAGCTTTAGACTTAACTCCTTCTACTGCATCTTTATAAGGTTTTTGTTCGGTCATAAACTCAATAGACTGGTTAATTAATTCTGTCACACTCAGTTGTTTACCCTTAGGTAAAGCTTGATTTTTTTCTAACAACTGATTAAATTTATTAACAGTAGCTGTATAAAGTTTTAATCCTGCTTTCATACCTCCTGGTAAGTTTCCAAATACTGCAGGCATAGATTCAAACAAGTTGGCCTTTACCTCCATTAACTCATTTATCTCTTTAACCTTTAATCCTTTTTGATTTTTTAAAAAATATTTAATCTCCGTATCTTGAAACCCTGCAGCTCTGGCTACTTGAATAATATCAATTGGGCTTTGAAATTTATTGAAAACTTTTTGATATCTTGGATTAAAAGTTTTAGGTGGAAATGGATTATATTTTACTCCGTTTCTGGTAAAATAATAACCGCCATCTATTCCTCTTGCTTTCTTAACACCCAATCCTAACCTTCTGGCTGCTGAAGTAAAAGGACCTAAATTTATTTTACTTGAAGTGAAACCACTTTCATTCATATTATACATACGAGCTAAAGAAACAATACGTTCTTTAAGAGTTTTTTGCTCACGTTGTTTAGGAGCTTCTTTCGTTTTGGTTTCTTTTTTCTTTTTAGTTTCTTGCTTCTGTTCAGCTTTAACTTGTTTCTTAGTTTCTTTAATTACGCTAACATCTTCTTCTTGAATCTCTACTCCTGTAGTTACTTTGGTTGCTATAGTATTTAAAAGGTCTACTACATCTTGATCCGATTTAGTAAATTCTGACACTTTAATACCTAAACCTTTTGCTATTCTATCTATCCATCTACGAATTAAACTTTTCTGCGGAGCTTTTAATTGAGTATATGATGATGATAGCTCTCCAATAATTTGAGACAGACGTTCTTCGTTTTGAATATTTTCTTCATAAGTTTCTACAAACTCTTCTACTCTTTGTTTTAACTCACTGTTTTTTGGTAAAGCTTTAGCAATAGACTGCATCATTCTTTTAGTTACAGCCTGAGCTTCTTTATCAGTGCTTAACTTACTGAGTAAAATAG
>CEOR01055925.1_pt1 | contig 15018 bp, 16 predicted proteins | sample 530661 | NCBI WGS metagenome assembly CEOR01 (sample SAMEA2620836, study PRJEB7988) | marine metagenome | biome: marine biome (ENVO:00000447); feature: deep chlorophyll maximum layer (ENVO:xxxxxxxx); material: "saline water (ENVO:00002010), including plankton (ENVO:xxxxxxxx)" | depth 65 m
TGGAGCTCCTAAAGTAGGTAAAACTACTGCTTTAAGTCAATTAGAAGATTGTTTAATAATTGATACAGAGCAAGGTGCTAATATGGTAGAAGGCTATATAGAGTCTGTAAACAATAGAGAAGAGTTGATTACGCTTTTAAGAAAGGCTCAAGAAGGCCACGACTATAAGTATGTAGCAATAGATACTATAGACAAAGTAGCTGAATGGGCAGAAGAAGCTGTATGTAACGAAGAACAAGTATCAGCTGTACAAGACTTAGCATTTGGCAAAGGCTTTGCGATGGTAAGAGAAAAAGTTCTAAATACAATAAAAGCAGTTAAACAAATATTTCCTCATGTAATTATCATCGGACATAGGAAATGGGCGAGAGCCGTGGTAGACAGTAAAGCTATAGTAGAACCAGAAAGTCTAGATTTAACAGGTAAATTAAAGAATATGTTAATGGCAGACTGTGATGCTATAGGCTATGTCTATCGAGATGATGAAAAAGGCAAACTAATGATATCATTTAAAGCAAATGAAGCGTTAGAAGCTGGTAGTAGAAGTCCTCATCTGAGAGGCAAAGACATCGAGTTAAAATGGAAAAGTATCTACAAAGGAGATAAATAATGGCGATATTCAAACCCGAAGTTGCAGAATTTAGCAACGATAATAATAAGTTCTTAGGCATAAATAAATTTGCTATAATGCATTTCGAAAATAAGTCAGGTATGTTTGATTGGGCTGACTTATACTTAGAAGTGGAAGTTAAACAAGAACATAGTGATTACAATAGAAAGTTACAGATAAAAGGCTCATTTGAAAAAGATTCATCAGGTAATATAACTGGAGGTAGCGTATTAAAAAGATTATATAATTTCTTTGACGCTATAGGTTGTACTGCTGGAATCAACGTAAAAGGCGAATGGGAAGATGGAGAAGGTACTAAAATAGAAGATATATGTGATTATTTATCAACTAGATTTGTAGCTAGTTCTAATTCAGATTACGAACCTTCATCATACGATTATATTGCTTATTTCTATAAAGAACAGCCTAAAAAGCCTGGTGCTAAAGCTTATACTAATGTATGGCCTAAAGTATATAGATATAGCGAAGACAATCAAAAGAAATTACAAAGTGATATCGATTGGTTGAAAGGCAAAGGTTATCTTAAAGAGTTAACAGATGAAGTTAAAACTGCTCCAGAAATGAATGGTAATGGTTTAGCTAATCTATGAATTATGTTGAGATAGCTAGAGGTACACCTTTTAATAGAGGTATTATTATTCCTGTTAATAAACTTCATTCCTTTATGAGTCCGAATGAAGCCTTGTATCGCAGCGTTTATTTATATGACGAATCAGCTGTTGAATATGTAAAAGACAAAGGTAGTTTAAAGAATTACTTTGGTGTTAGATATATTGACAAGATTCCCGTAGATATAGATAAACAAGACAGGAGTGATGAAAGAACTTTAGATATCTTGAGAGGTACTATCCTAGAGCTAGAAGAAGCTGACATTAGCAGTCGGAGCTATCAAGCTTACTTTTCTGGCTCTGGGTATCACCTTATTCTTTCTGGGGAGTTGTTTAATTTTAAGTCTGGTACAGATTTACCATTTATAGTCAAACAAACTATGAAGAAGTTGTTGCCTGGAATAGATTCTAGTATTTATATGAGAACTGGAATCTATAGGCTTCAACATACGTTAAATCAAAAAACAGATTTATTTAAAATACCTTTGACAAATGATGAGGTATTAAACAAAGACCCTAAAGAAATCTTTGAGTTAGCTAAAAGTTCTAGGTTAGACTTTCAATACCATATATTAGAAGCTAATGGAGAACTAGAAAAAAGAGTAGTAACAGAGGTTCCAGATATTAGAGTATTTAATAAAGTATCAGAACCTAGCAAAATAATACCTTGTGTTCAATCTATGCTTAACAATGGAGCAAGAGAAGGTAGTAGACATCTTACAGCTATGAGAATCATTAGCCATTTTAAAAGACACGGTATACCTAGTCATTATGCAAAAGTATCTATGTTGCATTGGAATAACAAAAGTATGCCAGAATCAGCTATTATGGAAATGGTAGAAAATGTTTATAATAGAAATTATAAATATGGTTGTCAAGATACTATTATGTTAGAGCATTGCAAAACACAATGTATTCACTTTTCTAGAAAAGATTATTTAGTAGATATTAAATCATCTGATGAAATGCAAGGAGAGTTAGAAGAAAGATTAACTACTGATTTTAGTGGTAAAACAATAGATTTGGGAAGAGCATTAGGCTTAGACGTAGAATCTACTATTTATCCAGGCGAATTAGTAACAATCTTTGGTCCAACTGGTTCTAACAAGACTACATTTGCACAAAACTTAGCATTAGGCGTAGATTTTGTAAATGATAAAATTGTCAAAGAATGGCAAATACCAACGTTATTCTTAAGTTTAGAGCTATCTTCTTGGTATATGCACAGAAGACATTTACAAATAGTTTCTGGCAAAAGTAAAGACGAAGTAAACAACAATCATGAAGCTTTATATCAATCTCACAAAGATGAATTAGAGCATATTATGATACAAACAATATCTCCAACTTTAGATAAAATTTATGAAAAAGTCAGGGAATTACAACCACAATTAGTAATTGTAGATTATATAGATTTAGTAGATACTCCAGTTAGTTATAGAGGAGAATACGAAAAAATAAAGTATATATCTCACGGATTATCTAATATGGCTGTAAACAATGATTTGATTGTAATACAGATATCTCAAGTAAGTAGAGAGTATAGCCGAAACGAAGTGTTAGATTTATATGCTGGTAAAGGTAGTGGTGCAATAGAAAATGCATCAAGAAAAGTTATTGGTTTAAATGGTCAGTCAAAGTCTCCTAAAAGAGATGTAAGATTATTTAAAAATACTGATGGCGAACTATTTGACACACATGTAGAATGGACACCTAGTTTCAGATTAAGGAGGGTAAATGCGTAATTTACTTGCTATATATGCACTAGACGATGTAACTTTCATTCGTTTCTTGTATATATTTAAACTTGGGTTTTTGCACCCAAGCGATGTACCTGGAAAATTAACAGGATTGATAATTGGAATATGGCGATTTGAAGTTCAGTTAATATTAGGATTCTGGGACAAAGGAGAGCAACATAGCATACAAGAAAGTGCTAGTGCTTAAACAAATAACAAACAAAGTTCTTTCTTTTACACAAAAGAACTATAAGAGGAGTTAATACTTTGAAAGCCAATGGCAATAAAGTGAAACGCTACTCAAAGCCTAAAAGGGGACGCAAGTCCCCTAAAGGGCTAACGATTTGGGAAGAAAAATTTAATAAAAAACTTAAAAAGCATCATAAACATTTTGCTAAAAAAGTATTTCATCGATTAATGAAAAAGTCGTCAACATTAAGAACGACTTTAAAGAGAAGGAGTAAAGAATATGAGGTCGAATTTAACATATCTCTTGCTGAAGTTAGAGAAATGCTTTACAAATCTTATGGACGGAAGTGTAGGTATTGCAATACGAATTTACTTGTCAATAATATGGCATGTGACCATATTCATCCTCTTTCTTTGGGTGGTGTATCTACTCCTGAAAATCTCCAAATGATTTGTATGCGTTGTAATACGAGAAAAGGCCCTTTAACAGACAAAGATTATGGAAAGCTGTTAAAATGGCTTTCTAGACAAAAAGAAGACTTAACAAAATACGTATTAAGGAAATTATCAAGTAGAGATTTTTAATTAATGAGAGGGTCCTCGTATCGTGAGAGCGGGGGGGTTCTTTGGCGTTGCTCAACGTCTCCTTATGACCTAGTTAGCCCTCTCATAAAATTAGGGCAAACGACACGGCAACGGTGAGCAGTTGCAATTAGATTGTTACCGACTCTGGAAAACACAAGTAACAATGTTAATCTGTTCAACAAATGTTTGCCCTATTAAATTGGAGGAAGTATGGAAGTATCGAAAATAATTTTAGGAATTTCATTAATTACAGGAGCTATGACAGTAGCTATTGTAGCATATGAATATTTTAAAGATAACTATAAAGGATAGAATGATAAAAAAAGTAAATAGAAAATCTATGATTATTAGAGATTCTGGACGTAGTAGTGACTTTATTACACCTAGCTTTGGCTATGGATGTCTGTATAAATGTAACTATTGTTATATGCGTAGACGTGTAAAAAAAGGTGTTACAATAGCATCAAATGCACACGAAATACTTGACGCTTTGGATAGGCACTTATGGCTATTAAAATGGCCTAAAATACCTAATCAAACGCACGAAAAGTATTATACATACGATTTTAGTTGTAATGAAGATTATGTCTTGCACTTAAAGTACCATCAATGGGAGTATTTGTTTGATTATTTCAAAGATAATCCTAAAGCTATGGGTACAGCTGCAACAAAATATGTTAATAAAAATATGTTGAGCTATGATGCAAATAGAAAAGTTCGTATAAGGTTTAGTATTATGCCTCAAGAACTATCAGACAAACTAGAACCTGGAACATCTAAGATTATAGATAGAATAAAAGCAGTAAATAACTTTTACGAAGCGGGTTATGATGTTCATTTAAATTACTCACCTATTATAGTATACGATAATTTTGTAGAAGGTTATACAAAGTTGTTTAAGCTAGTAGACGAAATAGTAGATGACAGTATAAAACAAAAAGTAAAAGCAGAATGTATATTTTTGACACACAATAAAGAAATGCATGAATACAATATTAAAAATGAAATAAAAGGTGAGGAACTGTTATGGAATCCAGAATATCAAGAAGATAAAACTTCTGAATATGGTGGAGAAAATATAAGATATAATCGCTTTTATAAGAATAAGTGTATTACAGCGTTTAAATTTTTACATAATGAAAATGTAAGTTGGCAAAAAATACGTTACATATTTTAAATAATTTGGTGGTGGTATAAAAACTCTAAATATATATCATGGTTAGTTAGGCTAAGAAGCTATCAAAAAACACAACATTGCCTGGCTGGAAGTTGCAGGAACCACTAAAAAATGGAGAAAAAAATGAAACATATTAAAAATGTAGAAGCAGTATACGATATACTTGTAGAAGTAAGAAAAGTTTTTAAAGCATTAAATGGAGATACTATAGTTGCACTAAACAGAATGAGTGCACTTGTCACAAGAATTGATAGAATATTGGAGGATAATAATGAAAAACAATAATTTAAATAGCCAAGAAACTAAAGCTAGAAGAATATTAGCTATTAAAGAAAAGTCTAAAAAATTTGATGCTAAGAAGTATCAAAAAGAACGTTATGCTAAAATAAAAAAAGATAGGGAGTGGTGGTTATAATGGGAAGACCTAAAAAAATAAGAAGTAAATTCTGGTTAATATGGTACAGAAAAGTAAGAGGCAAATCAATTGACTGGATTGCTAATAGATATAAAGTATCTAAAAGAACTGTATGGAGACATTTGAAGTGATAAACGGAGGCGCTATGGAATCAGCTGAAAAACTAAGGAAATACCAAGTAAAAACTAATAAAAACAATAAGTTTGACATTGACCTTGACTTTGGTGTTCATTATGAAAAAAGCCTGGCTAAAACACTAGCTATGGGCAAAATAGAAGTAAAGACAGAAAGAGATAAATGGAAATCTACTGGTAATATAGCAGTAGAACTTGCTTGTAGAGGTAAACTAAGTGGTTTAAATGTTACCGAAGCAGAATGGTGGGCTCATATTTTAAGTTATAAAGGCGAAATAATAACAACGTTGTTAATACCTGTAAATAAATTAAAAGTATTAGTCAAAGAAATAGTTATGGAGGGGAAAGGGAAGATGGTAATGGGAGGAGATGATAATCAGAGCGAAATTGCATTAATCCCTTTAAAGGAGCTAATGAGTGGAATTCAAGAAAAATAAGAAGTATTACTCTAGTTTAACAGAAATAGAAGACTGCTATTGGCTATGTGATAACCCTTTGTTTTTGTGCGGAAATAAAGGGTTATTTCCCGTCTATAGAGCTGAAAAAAGATATGGTGTTTTAAATAAGAACTATCACGAACTAGTATTAAAAGAAATACCTGAAAGTAAAATGAAAGAATTAGGAGAAAAAGCGATTCCTGGAAATAATAATGCTAAAAATATATTAAGCTTTGAAAAGGAGGTAAATAAAAAAAATGAGTTATTCAAAAAACTATAATGACATTAAAGTAATTATAGATGAAATAATTGGAGTTGAGACACAACAAGGCAAGAATTTAAAAAAAGCTATAAAAAAGTACTTTGAATTAGAAGCTTTTAATGTTAAATTAATAACTGATAATCCAAATGTATATGAAACAAAGTATGTTAAAGTTTCTGAATTTAAATATAGCGAAGAAATGAAAGATGCGATGAACAAATATACTGATAAAATTAAAGCGAATTTGGATAAAATTAAAGCAAAAGGAGATTATTGCGGTATAAATGGTTGAGATACCTAAATATTGCAGTTTGCAAATAATATGAGTGATGGATTTAGAGTTAGAAAAAAACCTACAATTAAAGAAATAACGTCTACTATATTAGAACTAAATAATAGAGTTAATTCTATGATGGGTTTATTAAGCGAGCTTGAAAAAGCATTTAGCTTATATATTGAAATGAAAAATGATAATGAAAACTTTACAAAATACATAGATGAAAAAGTCAAAGAATACGAAGCGTCCCAATCTGACTCAAAACGAGATGAGACTGTTGCTGAACAAGATATTCCAACAGATTCAAGCGATGAGGGAAGCGGGTCAGAAAGAGTACGCAAGAAAAGAAAATAACGCATTCGGAAACTTTGAAAGAGTTGCTGACAACCTTGATTTAGATAGGAAGGAAGTATTACTTGTCTATTTATTAAAGCATATAGACGGTATTTGCTCTTACGTAAAAGGCCATAAAAGCCAAAGAGAAGATATTAGAGGTAGACTAACAGATTCTATAGTTTATTTGTGTCTTCTTTGGGGAATGGTAGATTGCGATGATTAAATGCCCAGTTTGTAAAGAGTTAATTAGTCCTTCATCAGTAGCATATAAAGCCTCTTGTGGTTTTGTTAGTGAAGATGGAAGTTTTCATGAGCAAGAGTCTGTATTAATTCACAGAGAATGTCATTACGATTATACATACAATCCTTTTAGCGAACTAGAAGAACTTTTAAAAAACGGTTAAATAAATGGGTTTGGAGATATTTTCGTTCTTCCTGGAAATCCTGTTATAGGTAACCTGCTAAATAAGCCTGACATACCAGTATATCCTGTCTCTTTTTCTGTTTGTAATATCAATCTAATTAAATCATCATGATATTTTTTTACTTCTTGTAAATTCTTAGGATTTACGGGACCAGTACCAAAATCCCCTAAATAAGTAGCAACAACATCGTCAGGTCTACCAGGTTTAGGCATTAATCTAGCGTCAAATGCTCCCTTTTGACCATGAACCATTCCTCTGTATTTGTAATCACCTCCTAAAGCTTTATCTGTAGCAAAAGTATTTCGATTAGGAGTAGTTCTTCTAGATATATCAAAAATTCTCATACCAGCGCTAGTATCATATACCCTGAATTTTGCTTTTTTATTATTTTTAGTATATTCAACCATATTATTAATTGCTGCTCTTCTTGCTTGCTCTCTAGGACCTTTAAATACAACTTGTTCAGGAACGTGTGATTTAGCGTCTTCAAAATCAATATCTATCATTGGAGTTTTTTTGAACCTTGCCCAATAAGATGGACTTGCTTTACTATATGCTGGATTATAAAAAATACCTTTTCTTAATGCTACATTTGCAGTAGGTTGTTTTATTTGTTCTGCAGACATATCATTTAATTGGCTCCATAAAATTTCTGAATCTTTTTTTGCAAAAGGGCCTGATTGGTCCATTAAATCAAGGTTTCTTGTTTTGTTACGCCAGATATCAAATTTTCTAGTATCTTTAAATATAGCTATATTGGGATTAATATTTGTTATTCTAGCAGCTAAATAAGGAGCTTTATTTTTAGTTTTAGGATTAGCTAAAGATTTAATTAATTCTATTCCTAGGTTGCGAGTTTTAGGGTCTCGCATAGCAGCTTTCCCTGTAATTTTAAATAAATGTGTCATCCATTTTTGCATTAAAAACCTACCTTAGGTTGATTATATCTAACACCTTCTTCAATCTTTTTCTTTCTTTCTGTAGAAAACTTTTGCAAATCTCTTAAGGGCATACCAGCCATTTTTTCTAATAATCTAGAAGGATTTTCTATCAAACCTTTACCTGGTTGAACTAAATCTCTAATTATTCTGCCAAATGGAAACATTGTATATACTTGATAATCACTAAATTTAGTGTAATCATCTTTTGCCCACTCCATTATACCTGCTATAGGAAATCTTGTAATAGGAGGGGTAATCATTTGCAATGGAGCAATAGCAGTAGGTAACACGCCAAAAAAAGCTCTTTCTCTATCTTTTTCATTTCCAAATAACCAATCAGCTGTATCTTGAAACCAGCTTAAAGGCTGTGGCAATGCATTGTCAAACAAACTATACATAAACATATTACCTAAAGCCAATACCAATAAATCAATTGTCATAGTTCTTTGAAATTTTTCATATGCTGAAGTACCAGGTTTAAAACCGTATCTAGCAGCTTCTCTTGTAATATCATTACGAAAACGTGTCGAATTCCACGCATATAATTGAAACCTAGACATAACCTTACCTAGAGCAGTTCTCGCAAACATAGGCCTTTGTGGAGCTTCATATAAGAATTGCGTAGCTTTTACACCTTTTTTACCCATCTCTATTAAAAACGGATGTTCAGGGTCGGTTATAGCTCCTCCGAACCTTTCCCAAGCTCTTATATAATGTGCCATAAAAGCATCTCTTCTTAAAGTTCTTTCAGGTATAGACATAAATTTAGAAGCTACAGACATCATTCTATCACTTAACTTATACTTTTTACCTAAAGATAATACTTCTTTTCTTTCTATAGGCTCTTTTGAATTAATCTTCGAAGACAATTCTCCTATAAAACTTTCAATACTCTTTTTTGTATTAGCATCTTGACCCAAACCTAATTCGTGAATCATAAACTCTGGAACAACACCTTTTTTAACTACCCAATTTTCTACATCTTGCAAACTATTAAAATTAGGATTAATTCTTTTTAAATATTTTATATCTCTAGCTTTCATAAACGCACCATGACCTGCTGATTGTATTGTATGCAAGCTACCACCAAATATATTAGTAACAGCAGATTTAGGATGCGCAAGTAAAGAAGCTAACTCAAACTTCGCCTCCATATTTGACCAATGTCTAATATCATTAAACGTAAAATCTTTTAATTCTTTAGGCAAATCACTTTCTCTTATACCTAGTTTTTCTCTAACTTTATTAACTCTATCTAATACTGTGCTATCTGCAAACCAAGCATATGGAGTTCCTTTCAGTTTCATATCAGGGTCGTCATACCATTTCTTAGGAATAACATCTGGTTGTCCCATAGCACCTTGTACATAAAGTTTAAAATACCTTTCCCATTTACTAGCTAGCTTATTCCCAAATTTCTTTGTCATTCTTTCTTTAGCGTCATGAATAGTTTTTCTTGACATAATTTGATTCATTTGTTTAAAATAAGTAGAAGTAAGATTTCTAGCATATGCATTCATTACACTCATATCTTTAGACCATCCACCTACATGACCTTCTCTTTGCATCATAGAACCAAAACTAGTGTTCATATCTGTCCATTTTACAGTTTGAGCAACTTTTCCTTTCTTTTTAGCAATATCTTTTAAACCTTGATTGATTTCTAATATATCTACTTTGTCAAAATCCTGTATATCTTGAAACTCCCATTCTCCTGTAATAGTATTATGCCTCATTAACAAGCTTTGTATTCTAGATTTCTTTTGTTTTTCATTTAAATTAGGATTATTTCTTATAAAATCTAAAGTCCTTTTTATGTTTAATTCAGATGTCCTTTTATCAAAAAACATATGAGGCCAGTAATAAGAAAAATCAATAGGTTTTGTAGCTTTAATTTTCCAGTTTTTATATGTTGCTTTCTGTTCAGGAGTTTTAGCCAAATCATACATCATTGAACGCTGTATATGCCTCATTCCGTCAATACCTAAATTAATAGGAATATCATCTCCTCTTTCAAGAGACTTAGTCATATCTTGTACAAATAATTTCCAATTCATTCTAGGCTGTGTTTTGCTTTCGTCAAAATATTTTCCAGTTTTATACCTATTTATTGATTTGCCATCACCAGACATTAGTGGAAAAAATGATTCAAATCTTTCAGCAACTTTCTTTTTAATACCAGTTAAACTTTTTTCTTTATTCCCGTTTACAATTTCAAAACCAGTAGCTTGTATTCTTTTATTATTATCATTCAATAAAGTAAACTCTTTGTCTTTTAATTTAGGCCAATTAAACTCTTTTTCTGTCGCTGCTCTAGATTCATCATAATTAAGCCTGTAATGTTCTTTCATATCAGATTCTAAATTACGTCTATTATCAATGCTTTGTTTCATCCCAAGTTCTGCTTGACTTACAGCTATTTGAAATAAACCGTTGCCTTCTTTAAGTTCTGATATATTTATAAATTGATTTTCAATATCTTTTGCTAAAACTTCAGCTTTACCAATAGCCAAACTATTTGCTTCGTGTGCTTGGTTCATCAGCATTTCTAAGAAATAAGTAGGTCTTCTAACATAGCCTTCTTTAATTTTTCCACTTTTAGTCAAATACCATTGTTTTTGTTTCAACCATTTAATATCATAAGCCATTAGTTCTCTATTAGTAGTCGCTGGAAACATTCCATAATATCTTTTCATTATTTCTGGAGTAGGATTTTTTCTAAGATTTTGAAACCAAGTTCCAGATTCCACTTCTCTTAAAAAGTTTCTTACTTGAACAAAGTCTTGTTTAGTAAAAGCATTTAAATCTTTACCCATTCCCTCAGGGTCTACCGCAGCTGTAATCCCTCTCATTTGTTCATTTAAGTCTGGAATATTATTACCTAATTTATTATTATATCTTTTTAATATAGTAGCTATTTCAGTAATAACAGCTTTATCTTTTGCAGTAACTTCGCCTTTTTTAATCCCAGCATATCCTTCTCCTTTGTGAGCAGACATAACTAAATCATCAGCTAAATTTTGCTCATTTATCGGAGCTCTATCTAGCACATTTGATACTCCTAAAGTAGTAGCTTCAAACGTAGGTTTGTCTAATGGAGTCCAAATTTTATTAAAAACATTATTCATAGATTTTAAATGATTTTGTATAGCTATGGGAGATATTTCTTCAGAATTAAATGCTAATCTACTTTGAGTAGTTCTTGCAGTTTCTTTTATTATTTTACTTACTAATTCTCTAAATACAGGACTTCCTTTTTTTGGAGGCAAAGCTTTTATTAATCTATTTACTTTATTCATATCACCTCTATCTAAAGTGCCTATAAATAAATGGTCAAACAATTCTCTTTGTGCATCAGTTTTTAATCCATCTTTATATTGTCTTATTTTAGCATCTAATTGCTTTTGGTCCCAGACAGTAGACCTTTTATCTCCTTGTATATCTTGTAAGTTTTTCTTTATACCTAATAATGCATTTACAAATTCTATGTGTTCTTTATCTTTAGCAGTTCCAGCAATAGCATCATAGTCTAATTGCATTCTTTCTTTTCTAGACAAATAGCTTCTAGCTTTAAACTTAGCTACCGCATTACTAATGCTTTTTAAATCTTGAATAGGCATTCTTTCTTTTTCAAGTATTCTTTTAACAGATTTTATTGTAGCCATAGTAGCAACATCATTAGATAAAAAGTCTTCTGCTTGTCTATTCATTTGCTCTAATATAGAAAGTCTTTCTTTGTAGCTATACAATCTAGCTAATCTAGCTTCTTTTCCACCATATCCTTCAAATTCTTTGCCCCAAACAGAATGTTTAACAACATTTAAAAACTCTTTTAAACTTGCAGGGTCGTCTCTTAATGCTAATTTTCTTCTAACAGCAGGGTCATGTAATTCGTGAACTAAATTTGCTTTTATATGGTCATTATAAGTAACTGTAAATGTACTTCTATTCATAGCATCTTTAAGCCAATTGCCAAACTTTCCTTTTTTATCAGTAACTATATCGTTTATTTCTGTATATGTTTGTTCTATAGAGCCTCTATCAACTCTTCTAAATAAATTATCACTCCAATCTAATCCTTCTAAAGTATCAACTATTTTTGGTAATATAGTATTTATTTGTTTCTTGCTAAGCATTCCTATATCAGAAGCCAAATGATTTACTTCATCCATAGAATAGTTCCTGCCTTCACTCCAATTTCTTCCAAAATAAGCACTGTTCATATTTTTAAATGCACCTAACAAAGATGGAGGTATACTAAAATCACTTCTATCTCCATAATAATCTCCCATAGACCAATTTTTAGGCTCTTTATCTAGTTTAATGTACTTTTTACTTTTAGGATTATATTTTTCAAACTTAACATTAAAATATGAATCATACATAGTTTTAAAAAAATGACTATGTTCTCTTAATCCAGCCTCATCCATAGGGTCTGATGCAAAAGCTGTCTGAGCTCTTGCCATTTCTCTTTGATATGCTAAATCTTTTTTGCCAAATTTAGGAGTAACAGTTACTCTAAAAGTACCACCATTTTTCCCTCTTTTAAATACAGTAAATACATCTTTTCTACCATCTGCTTCCATTAAAGCATTAAATGTAGACTTCATTACTTGAGATTGAGATACAGCTAATCCTAACATATCTCTACCTTTCACAGCTCCTTGAGAAGCCATCATTCTTGAAAAAGGAGAGTAATATAAAGCTTTACTTTCTTTTAATGGATTTCCTGCGCCTGAACCTATTGTTAATACTTGTGCAAATGTTTGTCCTTTATAAGGGCCATGTTGTATAACTGCATTTTTATTATCTTCAACGTGTGTTTGAGTTTTATTATAGTATTCATTTTTATTTGCGTGTATTGCATCTAGCCAAGATTCTTTCATACCATAACCAGTTCCATCTTTATTCTTTCCACCAAAATAGACAAATGCTTCATCTCCATCAAGGTCAGCACCACCAAGTGCTCTCATAGTTTTAGAGTTAAGCATTACTCCATGGCCTTTTCTCCCTGTAAAGCCCTTAAATTGCAGTTTATGCGCTCCAGATATACTGTCCATAGGAACACGCAAAACTAATGCATTCCAGTATTTTGCAAAGTCTGGATTATTTTGTTGTTTGTCCCATAATTCCCCAAGTTTTTTATATTTTCCATTGTCTAATCTTATTTTAGTGTTTCTATAAGCATCATCTAAATAAAATATAGTATCGTTTGTATCTAATTCTTTAAAATCTTTTTGCATCCATTTGTCATAAGGTCTCATTCTAGCTAATAAGGAATTTTCTATTTTAGGCCTAGTAACTGATTTGACAAAGTAATTATGTAGCACCGATGCTTTATAATCTCTTACAAATTTATGCATAAAAGCAGGATATCCTGTTTGTCCAGCAGCATTTGCCTCTTCTCCTACTATAGCTGAATTTTTTAACAATCTATCTATAGGAGATACTGCTTCTGTAAATTGCCTTATTCTTTCAGCTCTTTGTTCTGCAGTTGTTTCCCCGTCTTGAAAAGACATTTCAATATCTTTCTCTACTATTCTTAACATTCTTTGCAATGCTAATTCTGCAAATCTTTCAGCCCCAGGAGTCTTTAAAGTTTTAATTAGTTTAGGCGTAGATAATTCTTCTAAATTTTCTACTAAAAAATCTATTTTATCTTCAGATTTAGTTAATCTGTATTCTTCTAATACTTTATTGTAGGCTTCATTACCATCAAAGTTCTTTTTAATAGTCTCTTGGAATACATCTTCTATGACATACTTGTCCATTGGTGTGCTAGTAAATTGATGCAAATTTGTAAATAGCTGTTTAACCAGTATTTGTTTTTGCTCCATATGAGGGTCTTGTATAACTGAAGTGCTATATTTAACACTTTCTGGGTTAAGTTCATATATTTTACCTCCAGTAAATTCTAAACCTCCTTGTTGAACTACGTTTAAAGGTTTAAAACTATCTGTTTTTTTATCATAAGTGTATCCTTTAGCTGCTGCAAATTCAGCTCTAGACCTGTAAGGGTCAAAATTAGGTATATCAATTCTTTTTACATTCTTTTTAGCTGTAGGAGAGTATACCATATTATTTATAAAAACATCCCATTCTGCTTCTATTTGCTCTTCTGTTCTAAAAGTTCTTAATTGACCTTCTTTAATATTATAGTCGCCAATTAATCTTTCACCAGTTTGTTTAGCTGCAGATTTGTATACAATCATATGCACACCCGCATCTTTCATTTGCTGAGTTGCTTCTGGTCCAACTGCATGCATCATATACTTGCCTAATAAAGCACCTTTATTAACTTCTCCTTTAGCAGTATATTCAGGTGTATTATCTATAATAAAGGACTTTTGTTGTCCAGAAGCTGGATGACCTGCGTCTTTATTAACAACGTCTATATAATCATCTCTTACTAATATAGCTCCATCTTGGTCTTCTCCTAATTGAGTACTTCTTGCTTTTAATACAGCTTTTTTTAAAGCATCTGGAAGTAGCGGGTCATTTACTAACATGTATTTTACATTGCCTCTAGGAGACAAATCATCTAATATAATTTTTCCATTTTCGTCTACAGCATTTTTAATAAAATCTTTACTACCACCATATCCATTTGTCATCCATATTTGGTGTCTTTTATTAAAGGCTACTGCGCTACCTATAAATCCATCGCCCATTATCTTATTTATGTTTTCAGGCGTAAATTTGTATCCATTTAAAGACAAATCATATCTCATGTTAGATACTACCATTCTTTCAAAATCTTTTGGTTTTACGCCATATTTGAGCTCCATAAGCTTTTTTTCATTATTTAAGTTAGCAAGAATGTTTTTATCTTTGGTGCCTCTTCTTATAGCATTTATTAGCT
>CEOR01059461.1_pt1 | contig 14920 bp, 19 predicted proteins | sample 530661 | NCBI WGS metagenome assembly CEOR01 (sample SAMEA2620836, study PRJEB7988) | marine metagenome | biome: marine biome (ENVO:00000447); feature: deep chlorophyll maximum layer (ENVO:xxxxxxxx); material: "saline water (ENVO:00002010), including plankton (ENVO:xxxxxxxx)" | depth 65 m
TAAAGCTCTTCGACCTCCATATTGAATTTTCATTTGAGTACTATCGCTTTTATCGTTTATATTCATCACGCAAAAATTATTAGTAGGAGTATCAGGACTAATATCGCTTACTACAAAATTCGAAGGAGTCCAATTATTACCGTTACCCGAATAATCTTTTCCCATAGTCGTGGCGGTAGTATTAGAATTATCGGTAAATTTTAAATAAAATCCGACATCGGAACTTCCATAACTTCCGGTGTATTCTTTAGGAACCCAATTACCGTTATCATCGTATTCGGCAAATTCTGTCGGAGCAACGTTTGCCGCGTCTATATAATGAAATTCCGCGATATATCCATCGTAGTTATGACTTCCGCCTCCTCCAAAATATTCGAACATAACTTGTTCCGCTTCGTCGGTTCCAAAACTAGTTTGAAAACCTTGAGAAGGGTATTGTAAACTAACATTATTACCGGTTTTATTAGTTTCTTCATCTCCATTTATAAAAAATCTAACTCTATTAGAAGCGGTACTTTCGTTAGTCGCTAACCAAAAAACGTAATGAGTCCACGCCGACGGGTCTCTAAATCTTGCTTCCGTTCTAACCGAAGCTTCATAACTTCCTCCGGTGACGGCTTCGAAAGCTAAACTATTATTTTTCCAAGCTAAGTAAGTTTGAGGGTTATTACTTCCTCTATTAGCGTTATAAAAATAATGATCTTCGTTAGAATTTTCGGAATTTGCGGCGTCGACGTGTTTAGCCCAAAAACTCATAGTTAAAGTTCTTCTATCTCCTTGCGCGGCGGGAGTTCTTTTAAAATCTGTTTGACGTTGATCGTTTAACATCAAACTTTTTTTTACTTCAAAACCCGTAGCTTGAGAAGAACCTAATCGTATCGAATCAAATAAAGCCATTTAACTAGACATACCCGCAGAAAAAGCACAATGGATTACGCTACTAGATTTAATAACATAATCTATTCTATCAACGGCGTTTGCGCTCGTCGATAAGGTAGGTATCGCACCTCCTACAAATTTATAAGCGGAATTAAAACTTAAAAGCCTAGAACCCGTTCCGTCCTGAGTAATAAAAATGGAACCGGATTGTCCTACCGCGTTTGCGGTATTCGAATGAGACAAAGTTCTATTACCTCCTAACGTTACCGAATGATGTATTCCGGAAGTAAAGTTTACGGTAATCGTAGACCCATCGGAAAGCGAAGAAAGAGCGGCGGTACATTTAGCATCGGCTCCAAAAGCTATTCCGGCGGAAAGAGAAAGAACGCCGCTAGCGCTATCGTTTGCATCTGACCTTATAAATTGGGTCGAGTCTAAACTATCGAGAGTAGCCGCGTTTCCTCCGTCGGCACTCGTTATATATCCGGCCCCGTTAGTTAATTGGTTATTATTAGTAACGTTAGTAGCTCCGGAAGCTATACCGTCTAATTTATTTTTTAAAGTAGTAGTAAAATTATTATCGGTTTGACTACTTACGGCAAAATCTAAAGTTCCATCGGAGTCTTGATAAGTAACCGATATACCGGACTCCGTATTTCCCGAAACCATACCCCCTACAATATCTTGTACTTGTTCGTTAGTAAGAGTGGCCGTGATAAAACCCGCGCCGTTAGTTAATTGATTAGTATTAGTTACATTTGTCGCGCCGCTAGCTATTCCATCAAGTTTGTTTTTTAAAGTAGTCGTAAAGTTATTATCGGTTTGAGAAGCGACTACGAAATCTATAGTACCGTCTCCATCTTGATAAGTAACGGCTATACCCGTTTCGGTATTGCCCGAAAGCATTCCTCCGACTATATCTTGAACTTGCTCGTTAGTTAAAGTCGCGGTTATATATCCCGCTCCGTTAGTAATCGCGTTGTTATTTAAAGAAATATTAGCGGAACCATCGAAAGATACACCCGCTATAGTTCTAGCATTAGCCAACGTAGTAGCCGTAGAAGCGGCGATTCCTAAAGCATCTATATCGGATTTGGTTTGGTCGGCGGTAGCACCATCTTCAACGTTTATTAAAGAGCGAATATTTGCCGCCGTTAATTCTTCTATATTTCCGGTGCCGCTCGTAGTTCTTCCTAAAACTTTAGAAGTAGAAATATTTTGAGACTTTGCGAAAGTCACGGCATCGTCAACTATAGAAGCGGTTACAACCGCGTTCGAGTCTAATTTTGCCGCCGTTACCGCATCGTCTTGAATAGCCGCAGTATTTACGGAATCGCTTCCAACCGTAGCGCCTATTTCCGCGACATTACCATCATCTTTTTTTGTAAATAATTTAGCGGTGTCGGTTCTAACCGCTAACTCTCCGGTTGCGAGATCACTCGCACTAGGGTCGCTTCCGCTTCCTCTTTTTAGTCGAATTTGATTAGCCATCGGCTTTTACCTCCTATGGCTAGTAACTTCCACCGTCGATATTAAAACTAGAAGCACTATCGTCTTCAAGAAACGTGACTAAATCCGATAAAGCGACTTGTTTCATAGTTCCCGCATCGTTACAAACGAAGCGATCAGCCGCCGCTAAAGTAGTCGAGGTAGCGGAAGTATCGCCGTCCGTACAAGTATTTAGTTCCGTAGTCGTTGAATTTAATCCGTCTAATTTATTTAATTCCGTAACGGTAGAAGTCAAACTTGTTAATTTCGATACCGGTAAAGTTCCCGTAATAGAACTTGCCGCTAAATCTAAAGCTAACTCCGTAGACTCTATAACTAAACCGCCGTTTGATTTTAAATCTAAAGAAAGAGTATTTCCGGATTTATCTAATCCATTTCCCGCAACTACTTGCCCCGCGCCCGAAAATTGCGCGTAAATTAAATTATTTGTCCCGACTTGAGCCGAACCTTTATTGCTAGTACAAACAAACCCGTTATCGGCGTTTACGGTTCCTTGCTCAACAAAAGTAAACATTCCGGCGGCGTCCGCACCGGCGGCTAAATCGTCCGCTCTTGCGGGAGAAGCCGCTACGACGTAAATACCGTTCTCCGTTTGAGTACTTTGGTCTTTAACGAGTACTCTATCTCCGTTAGCTAAAGTAACGCCATCTAAAGTATCTCCGTTATTAAGAGCGGTAGCGATTGTAATATTTCCGGTAGTAGCCGCTTTACAAGAATCTTTTACATCTAAGCCTTGTGCGGTACTTTCTACGAAGCCCCTAGTAGCCGCATCGTTAGAGTTTACCGGAGCGGCTAAGTTAGTAATTTTTTGACTATTTAAAGAAACCGCACCCGTAGGAGCCGCCATTTGATCTAATCTATTAGTTCTAACTCCGGTATCGAAGTCGCTGACCTTCGTATGCAGAATCGTAGGTAAATCGTCGCTAACGAGAGATCGGAACGATGCTACACCGTTGCTTCCGTCAGGGCTTGCTAGGACTCTATTTTGAGTTCTACTAGTAAAAGTATCTACAAAGCTTCCCGTTCCTCCTATAGCCTCTATACTCGTCGCGGAACCTCCCGCTCCTCCGGTTCCTATACCTATAAATAATTTTTTACTACCTTCGGCAAAAGCTAGTTCGGCATTTTCTAGAGAAGTCGGCGCGGAAGAACCCGTAGACCTTTTAATTCTAATTTTGTTTGCCATAACTTTTTTTTATTTTAATAATACAATTAACTACAAAAAATTTCAATTAATCGTCAAAAATTACCACCGTCGACGAGTGTTAAAACCGTATGAGTAGCCGTAGCTTCAAAACGAGCATTCGAACTATTAAAAACCGGAATAGAACCATCGACTTTATTATCGCCGTTAAATTCGAAACCGGCGGCGGCGGGTCCTTGCGGTCCTTGCGTCGTAATTTTAACGGTCGTTACTTCATTTACTTGCGTAATTTGAACTTTGTTAGGGGAACTCATTCGGTAACTCCTTCGGTTATAAATAGTGTACCTTTAATATATTGATTTTTGTCGCCGCTAGGTTCCGTTAGTTGAACATCGTAAAAAAGTTCACTCGGAGTAAAAGTAGCGGTTTGCGTATCGGTTAATTTAATATTTACTATTCCGCTCGATCTATTCGTATAAGTTACCGCCCAATCAGCATATTTTGCGTCGCGTCTACCGCTTTCGTTTAAACTCCAAGCTTCCGCTTCTACGGTATAGCCGGTCAAATCTATTACGGAATCGGTAGAATCAAAAAATTCTAAACGTAATCCAAAATCATTACGTCTAGCTACTTCGAAATCCGCTATGCCCGCGATAATAGCCATTACTTAACGTCTAGAGAAACGGAACAATGAATAACATTGCTTGATTTTATTATATAGTCTATTCGATCAACCGCACCCGCCGTAGTAGAAAAAAGTGGAGGGGAGCCTCCGGCAAATTTAAAAGCACTATTAAAAGAAGGAACTCTCGAACCCGTAGAGTCTTGAGTTATAAATATAGAACCCGTTTGACCGATCGCTTGATTAGTAGGAGCGTTAAAAGTAGTATTTTGATTTACGGTAATTTGATGATGCGTAGAGCTAGCCATATCTATAGTAACGGCGGAAGCCGGAGTAATAGTAGTAATATTAGCCGCCGCACCTCCCGCTAAAGAAATTCCTCCGCTTACGATACTTAAAACCGCCGTGCCTCCTCTTTGAATTTCTAAATCACCGGTGCCGGCATCATTTATAGAGCTTTTTGAACCATTATGTTGAATTACTAAATCGCCACTTCCGGAATTATCTCCAATTTTTAAAAGAACCGAATCACCAATTTTAAAAGAATTATCGGATTTATCTACTACTAAATTATTTCCGTTTGTAGTCGTAAAAGTAACATCTTCATTAAAATTACTAGCCGCATCGACATCTATACCTCCGCCCAAAGTTATAACGTTAATCCAAGCGGTGTTTCCGCTATTTCTAATTTTTAAAATATTAGCGGTAGTATCAGCCCACCATTGATAAGGATAACGAGTAGTCGGTTGATTAGGCCCGTAATTTAAAGAGACTATAGCTTGTAAAACGTCGTTAATATCTCCTCTAACGGCGGCTCCCGAACCATTATCTATAACATAGTCGTGCTGTTGACTAGACATTAATTAACCTCCTTTACCGTAACCGACGGCGGTGAAACTAAAGTTCCTACTAACTATAGTACCACCGGAATTTTTAAATTTAATATTAAATCCGCTCCCAGAGACACTCGTAATTTCGTAAAAATCTCCGGTTTGCATATTTTGCGCCGTAACCATTATCGACGGAAGATAAGCGGAAGTTGAACCTCCTATAGCCGAAGTTCCCGTAAAAAATGTACTCGTAAAAGTAGCATTAAAACCCGAGGCGGAAGTACCCGAAGTCAAAATTGTCGTACTTTGATCGGTACGGACCGGCAAAAAGGCATCAAATCCTAGCTCGGAAATTTGAATATTTTCGTTTGCATTTTCGCTATTTAAATCGCATTTAAAATCAAATCCTCTACCTCTAAAGGTTCCTTTAAAAAATTTACTAAAAGTGGTAAAGGTAGGAGAACTAGAAGGATTATCTTCGGTAGTTCTAATTAATACGGAAGCGTTAGTTTGTTGCGCTACATCGCCATCAAAATTATCTCTTAAATCTAAATTAGGTATATCATCGAATAAATCTGATTCATTTACTCCGACACTTTTTAAATGCCTTTCTACGTCTAGAGAAAAAATACCGCCTAAATCTAAAACGTTTTGAAAACTATAAGAACCGGTTAAACTAGTAGAAGGATTAGTAAGTTTTAATTTATTAGAAGCGACGGTAGTATTAGTTTTAGAACCCGCAAAGTTAGGATTTTCTCTTTGACTTATTATCGATAATTTATCTCCAAATTTAGGAATATTAACTACTATTTTTGCTTCCGTAGTGCTAAACCTACCACCGGTGTCTCTAAATTTTAAAGAATAAGTTCCGGTTTTTAAAGGTACTTGAGCCTCCGTAGTAGCACCTCCAACGGCCTCGATAACGTCGGTAGAGTTAGCGAAAGTCGCTCCGGAAGTATTTTCTGAGAATCTTATATAAACTTGTCCACCATATTTTACGTCCAAATCCGTAGTTTGTTGCCATCTTATTCGGGCGTTATTAGCGTCTATCGGTTCTAAAGAAGCGTTTTGAACACTAGCGGGCGGGTCAGATTTTCCTCTCGCGGTGAAAGGAATAGTCGCCGGTGAGCCGGACGGTTGCCCGATAGCGTTATAAGAAAAAATTCTAAAATCGTATTGTCCGACATCGGTATTTAAAATATCTAGGCTAGTATCGGTAGTTTCTATAGTCGTAAATTGTCCGTTATTTACTCTATATTGAACTCTATATTTTGAAGCTCCGGTAACGGGTTCCCAATCTAAAATTATTTTTGATACCGCTCTATTATTAATTTCTATTATTTTTTCGACAGCCGTTCCACCGGAGGGAGGAGGCTTAACTTCGGTCATAGTCGAAATACTTCTTACCGGTAAAGCCGTGCCATCTTCTACAAAATCATATTTACCGGAATTATGTTCTAAAGCCGTAATGTTAAAAGTTCTATCCGAGTTTTCTTTTACGTTAATAACTCGCCACGTCGTTGTAGTAAAACTTGGTGTTTCAATTATAAAAATAGTTCCCGCGTTAGGATTAGAAGAAAAAGCACTATTTATAGTTATAACTCCGGCGTTATGATTTGTAATATTTTTAGTTTCAAAACTACCGTTAGGTAATAAACAAGTAAGAGTCGGAGAAGTAGTTAAATCCGGAATATCGGTATTATCAAAATCATCTAAAGTTATCGAAGTTCCGCTAGCGCTTTTAATTCTCCCTCCCCTTCTCACTCCTCCTTTTAAAGAGTCCGATATTTCTATAATATGTCCGCATCTTACTAAAACTCCGGCGTCTATAGTCGTAGTAAAAACAACGGTTTCTCCGGCGTTTTGTTCGTTAAATAAAAACCATTTTCCAAATCTATTCGCTTGACCTCTAGAAGTACAACCAAAAGCCGTAATATTCTTAGTAACTATTCCATATTTATCTTGCGTTGCGGTATCCGCTTCGACGGTTTCTATATCTATATCTTGAGTTTCGAGATCAAAATAACTCACGTTTATTTGAGTATGTCTAGTTTTTAAACTTGAGCCGGAATAAGTAAAACCTTCGGAGGCCACCGTAGCGTTAGTAAAACTATAGATCGCCTCTTGAGGAGAATCTTGACTTATACTTATAGCTCCTCCGTTATAGAAAGGCATTACTCTCATCGCCGAACAAAGATCGTTTATTAAATTAAAAGCATCTTGTTGTTGAGTAATATTTACGTTTAAAGCAAAACGAGGTTCTTTAGTTCCGTTACCGGAACCGTCATCTATTTGTTCTCCGCAATACTCACTTACTTCTTTAAAAGTGAATTTATTTAATTTAGTTTCCGGAATAGAACAACCATATCGCGTATTAGTTAAAACGTCGTATAAAATCCAAGCGGGGTCCGTAGTCCATTCTTTATCGGTTTTAAAAGTACCGTTAAAAGTTCCGCTATAAGATATAGAGCCGTCGGTTAAACTTACGGTTGCATTATGCGGCACCTTCACCTTTATACCTCTTAACAAATAAGTTCTATTAGGCACTCTAGGAAATTGTTCCGCTCCTATTCTTAAAGCCGCGTGAGCCGTATTTAAATATCTATTTTGTTGAAATATAATATCGGTCGCCGAATGAAAAGAAAAAGCATTAACTAGTTGGGCATCGGTACTATCGGCGGTAACTCTTTCAACTCTTACTTGAACCGGAAAAGAAGTCGTACTAGAAAAATTAACTAAATAGTCTCTTAAATAGGCGTTAGTAGATCGTCCTTTAACGGTATCATCTATAACCGTCGTAGTCGTTCCGTTATTTTCTATAGTTTTTACTTTTAAATTTACTTCCGTGCCGACTATATCGCCGTCGTCCCTAAATTTTTGCAAACTCGCAAATCTTATCGTAACTCGAACGGCATTAATATTAGTATTACTTACGGTGTGCGTTACCGCCGTGGTAGTAGTAACGGGAGTACCTATTGGGTTTTCAGTTTCGGTATTTTTTATACCGGATATAAAAGTTTGATTAGAAGTTCCGAGTCTAAAATCAAATCCTACATTTGTATAGTTAAAGTCGGAGTCGTCCGGATTTTGCGCTTTAGCTAAAAATTGTGCGTCGTTTAAAGTTGAAGCAATATTTAAAACCGGAGTTTTATTTAGAAAAATATCGGTTTTACAAGCCGTTTTATAGGCGGCATTATTACTAGCTATTCCTCTTTTATGAGGCGTCGCGAACCCCGCGATTTCTCCCTCGGAAATAACGTCCACGATCGTATTAAATTGCTTACTAGATAAGGCGTCTTTCGGTAAATCGGGATTATTTAAAACCGTATTTTGATCAAATTCTTTTATACTCATTAATTATTTCCCTCCACTTGAACGGTATCTATACCGTTAGAAACGGTAATCGAGCCAACTAATATTTCTCCATATACTAAATTAACCGGAACTCCGGCTTGACTAACGTTAGTGAGGCCCGTAAAAGAATAGTTAGCGGCGAAGGCGGCGGGGTCTGCCCTATCCATTCCGGAAGTTGAACTTACATTATTACTTCTTTGAGGAGTAAGCATATTATTTATTCCTGTAACTAAAAGTTGGGTTCCGATAGTCGAGACGATAGTACTTAAAATAGTATTTTTAATATAGTTTTTAGCCCCCCACTTTATAGCGGCACCGATAATAAAAGTAAAAAAATTACCGTGGGCTAAAGGTATTATATTTATATCTTCTTCGGTTTCTAAATTTATTAATTCTTCGGTAATAGTTAAATCACCGCAAATAATCGAGTAAGGTTGTAAAGCCATGTGTTTTTCGATTCCTTTAAAATTACAATGCAAAAAACTAAGAGCTTCAAAAGGACTCTTTACCTCCGCTTCTAGTACGGGCGCTCCTACAAATTTCCTAAGTCTCCCATATAATTTAATTTTTCTCATTTTCCGGTTTTATACTAATAATACTTTGCGTTACGGGGTCTACAAGGTAAAAATCAATATCTAAATAATTACAACTAGCAATATCGGTTTCGCTAAATTTAAATTCTCCCGTCGGGTGACTATGAACTATACCTAGTATTTCTCCTTTATCTTCGTATTTTTTCCAATCTAAAGGCTCGATAACAAAACTTAATTCGGGATTATCAAAAGCTAAATTAAAACAAGGTCCATATTTAACTTGACCTTCTTCTTTATATAAAAGTCCGCAACATTCGTTAGGTTCGCATTCTTTAGCGTGTTCAAACGCGGCTTGACTCCAAGAATAAATCATTATCTATTAATAGCGGAAGCAACGGCGGGAAATTCCTTACGAGTTATTTGTCTCGCCGGTAATCTAAAATTTTCTTTATCTAAATCGGAAACTAAATCAAAACTTACCGATTCTCTATTTTCTTGACTTTTTCTATCAATTACAAATTCTTCTCTAGGTAGTTCATTAGAGTTTGGAGTTCCAAAAGGATTACTACCGGAACTAAAATTAGCATTATCTAAACTACTTGCTAAAACCGATAATCTCGTTAATTTTGCATTTAATAAATCATTATGAGGAGTAACGGCATTTATAGTTATAAGTAAATCCGTTACGGTTATAACTTGTCCGCTTCTAGTAATACCTCCTAAATTACTCATCAAAAGTTGGGGTCTAGGAATTTGACCCGTTCCCGTAAATTCATATCCGTCGGCTTTTATAGGAAATCTTTCGTAAGTATCACCTTGCCAAATAATATTCGAATCGCTATTCATACTAGTGCCGGCATGAAATCTATAAATAGTAGGTACGTTGGAAGGATTTCCGGTGGCATAATGAAGTCCCTCTACTAATTCCAAAGTAAAAAGTTCTAAAATCGAAGCCGGAGTAAGAGTTTGTAATTCAGAATGAGGAATAGCCATTAAGGTTCATTTACCTCCATAAAATTAAGACTATAACTAACTCTATTTTTATAAGGAACGGTTTTTCTTCTATTAGTACAAATAACTTTTATAGCGGTAGTTTCATCTACGGGTGTAAAATCAAACTCTTCCATTCCGGCGTCGAATCTAGCATTTAGAAAAGTGTCTAAGGTATTAGCGTCCGTTTTACTTAATTCATATTTATAACTAAAACTTCTTAATCTTTTATTAGCGGGCAACCCAAAGATAAGACGCTGTTTATAACCGTCCCCTAGTTCGGTTTCTAGATAATCTTGTTTTATATCTTCCGAGCTATTATAAGTCGGTTTTATATTCGTAGGAAAAGTGGCCATTATGAAGCTAATAAACCTCCACTTCTTTTTTGCTTTATTAGTTCCGATTGTATAGCAATCGCTATTTGCTGTCCAAGCTCGTTTCCTTGAGCCGTATTTCCACTTACTTCGGAATCATTAGCGTCTACGTTAACGACTATGCTCGTAGAGCCTCCCATCGCACTATTAGGAGTAATATTACCGCTAGCACGAGGTGTAAAAAGTTCCGGACCACGTTCTCCGACGATATAACTTCCACCTTGTCTTACGGGTCCCCCATTTGCTTTAAAAATACTCCCTAAAACTCCGCCTAAAATACCTTTATTTTTTCCGCCGTCTCCAAATACCGCATCACCGATTCCGCTAAATAAATTAGATAAAGCTCTATCCATTAATTTATTTTTTAAATTATTTAAAACATTACTCATAGCTTCTCCGAAAGTTTGAGTACCGTTTATAGCTCCTTTTATATTTTCTACTAAACCTTGCTCTAAAGTATCTCCTAATTCTTTCGAAATATTAACTTGATCTCTTACTTTCGAATTTAAAATTTCTTGACGATCGATTTGATAATCTTTTAATAATAATCTACTTTTTTCTAATCGAAGAGCGTCATCTTCTATTTCCATAGCCGCTTCCATTTTATTTTGAAACTCAAATTGTCTTTCTAAAAGTTGTCTATCTATATCGTTTTCTTGTTGTTTTATTTGTATTCTTTGTTTTAATAATTTTACTTTTTTTGCTTCTTTTTCATCTAACGAACCGGCTTTAAATCCTCTATCCTCTTGCTTTATATCGGGTCCGGAGATAGCTTTACCGGAGGCCGTATCGTATGTATATTCCCCGACTTTATAAGTTTTATTTTTTTCCATCAATTCGTTATGTTCTTGCATAAACGACTTTCTATCTTTAAGAGCTTTTATTTCTTCTTTTATTTTTGCGATATTTTTATCTCTATTTTTTCTATCTCTACCGTGTGCGACTCTAGCTTCTTCTTTTGCAAGCGCTTCTTCTTTAATTTTTATAATCGCTTCGGTTTGAGCTACGGAACCGTTCTCTATAGCATCTTTTAATTCTTTTTCGGCACTAACACGTTTTTTAATATCGTTTACGGCATAATTAAGGGCTAAACCTACGGCGACTATTCCGGCAACTACGGGACCGGCTAAAAGAGTTTTAAGTATTACAAACTTTTTAGTCAATACCGCTAACGTAACACCCATAGCTTTTATAGCGGGCGTAACTAACGTAACGGTAGCCAAAACCGTCGTAAGTCCGGCGGCTATAGATATAAATTCGGGAGGAAGGCCATTAACTACTTTTGCTAATACCGTTAAAGCTTGCGTAGATGCTTTAGCGGCGGGTAATAAAGCGCTTCCTACCGCTATTTGCAAATTCTCAACCTCGTTTTGTAAATTTTTAAATACTTGAGTCGGGTCGTTTTCTAATATCTTTTTTAAATCTTCCGCACCGCTTTTTCCTAATTTACTTAAGGCCCTTATAACTACTTCGCTAGTTAACTTACCTTGCGCGGCTAATTCTTTAAGTTCTCCGGTAGATACGTTAAGCTCATCGGCTAAAGGTTTAAGGATAAGTGGAACTTGCTCGGAAACTGATCTAAATTCGTCTCCGGCTAATCTTCCGGAACCTAAAGCTTGAGCTAATTGCCTAAAAGCATTAGATGCTTCCATCGCACTCGCGCCTCCTAACTTAGCGGCGGTGTTAAATCCTATAAAAGTAGTCTCTATATCTTGTAAAGAAACTCCTAAAGGTTTTAATCTCGCCGTAATATTAGTAACTCCATCGAGTGCTTCCGTAGCGCTCATTCCGAATAATTTTTGTCCTTTTGTAGCTATTTTTTGAGCATCGCTGAACTCTCCGGTAGCTTCGGTAAGTAATTTAAGTCGTAATTGTAACTTTTGAAAATTAGCCGCCGTATTTATAGAACGTCTACCGACTTCTAATAAAGCCCCCGCCGTTAGAGCTTTAGCTAGTCCGTTAAATCTTTTAGTAACTCCTCCGGCTCGTTTATCTAATTTACTAAAATCTCGTGCCGCTTTATTAGCTTGATTATTAATAGCTTTAAGCTTATTGCTTGCCTTATCTACGACATCTATAACGACACTAGCAAAAGCCATAAAACGGTTTTTTTAATATTTTACACTTATTTTCTAATTTTATCTAATTCTTCTTTTTCCCTTTCTCCCTTAACTTCGTAATAAGCCGCCCAATGAATAAATTCAGAGTGCGTAAACTCTTTTCTCATTCTACTTACGGTCATTTTTAATTCTGTTGCTAGGAAAAACTCGAAGTAAAGCCAAGAATCCCCCTTTAGTCGTTTTTTGCTTCTTCTAAAGGTATTCCGTCCTCGCTTACGTTAAATAAAAATAGTTCTAACTCGTTTAATACACTTTCCGGAATTTCTCTTTGTAATCTAATAGCATCGCCGCTTCCAAAAGCTTTATCGCCGTTTTCTTTTTCCGCCATTTGAACTAGCATCGCGGTCGATACCTTTAGGGCATCTTCGCTTCCGGCTAAAGCTTGGACTCTCGTTCTATCCGATCTTGTTATGGGTTTAAAATATAAATCCACTAAGGGAGTTCCGTCCGCTTTTTTTAAAGTGAATTTACGTCGTTGGTTTAAATCAAACGCACCTACGATTAGGTCGATTGTAGATTTTTCGGCCATTTATTAGATAGCAAAAGTAATATCGCCGGAAACTTGAAAGTTAACGGTTTGAGTAGTAAGTTCTCCTATAGTAGAAGCCGCTCCTACTCCGGTTACTATTCCGTTAAAGGAATATTTCTTAGCGCCGGAAGAATCTAGAAATAGATTAAAAGATGCGTCCGCAGGGTCCTCGCTAGTATTTACGTCCGCTAATAATTCCGCAACGGCATCTCCACTAGTAGCCGTATATTGAACTTCTACCGTACCGGTTGCACTTTTCATTCCTCCGACATATTTTCTAGAAGTATCTCCATGTGCGGTACATTCATAAGTATCTTTAGTCATATCTAAAGTCCACGACGTTGTACCTACGACGTTACTAACGGAACCGGAGCCATTATCGAAATGAACCGCTCCTTCTTCCCCACGAATGTTTGCCATAACAAAAAAAGAAATTTAATTATATATTATTCTTTTTTACTCTTTTTATCAACTTTCTCTTGCTTTTTTCTAAATAGAGCGGATTGACAACGAGAGTCCCAAAGTTTTGGATTTCTTTTGCCTTTTACTTGCTCGATAATATCAAGCATTTCGTCGGTAATTTCAATCATAGATTTTCAAAAGTTTCGAAAGGAATAGACATTACACTTTGAACGAAACCTTCCGGAGCGGCGTTTTCTAAAACGGAAGGACCCGTTACGGGGTCAAAAAAGATACCGTTAAGCTTTACTCTAGTGTATAAATCTCTAATTCTTTTAGCAAGAGTCAAATTGTTACCTAGACCGACTCCGACTTTAGTAAAAATATTAAAAGTAATTAATCCACTTAAACTATTAGTGCTTCCGGTAGTCCCGCCGAGAGTAACGTATTCGCTATCCGTAAATTCTATTAAACATTGAACAAATCCCGTTCCGGCTACGGGTTTAAAAGGTTGATTTCCAAAAACTACTTTAGTAGGCGGAGTTTTTTTAAATTCGTCTATAAGTCTTTGTTCTATATCTTTTCTTATAGTATTTAAATTTAAAGCGGCCATTAGTTTTTACTTTGAGCTTTTTTAACTATTTTAGCTACAGCCGCAACTTCTTTCAAAGGCCAACCCGCGCTTCGGTTACTATCTTTAGACCTAAAACTTTTACCCCACGACGGAGGAGTATTAGTTCCGAAACAAACCGCTTCCGCATACGGTAAAGGATTAATTAAACTATAAGTTCTTCCTATCTTCTCTTTCGTATAGTTAATTTTCATAGGAGGGATTTTTACGTTTTTCGAATTTGAAAAAGGACCACCGAGTATCGGGGCAGATTTTTTATTTTCCGCTAGTTGCCAATTCATTCGAAATCGTCCCGTGTCTACCGGAGAAACTTGTTTAATTCTAGAATCCAAAGTATGAACGGCTAATCTTAATAAATCTTCGTGTTCTTCTTTAAAAAACTTTCCGATGTCGCCGATTTCTATTCTTTTCATTTTCTTAAATAGATTTGATATTTAATATTTTCATTATCATTTTCGTCGATATTTATTCTAATTATTTGAAAATTTATACCATCTTTTTCTACTCTATCGGTAGTCGTAGGAGTAAAGCTTAAATCCGAAGCGGCTATGGTTAATAGTTTGTCATCATCGTGTATTAAGTCGTTAATCTCTCTTTGATTTACGTTTTCTACTATGCCTTTAATAGTAGTAGTCGTTATTGTTTCACTTACCGTACCGGAAGAAGCATTATAAACTCCGGAGGATATTCTTTTAAAAGTTACGGTGCCGCCAAACTTATTTATAACTTTTGACGATACCTTACGGAAACTTTTAGAAAGTCTAGACATTACAACCTATAAGCTATAACGGAACCGCTAGTAAGTTTAAATTGAGTAATAATAATTTCTAACTCACAACTAGAATTTAAAGTAATAGTCGTACTCGCGCCATCGGCGTTTTGAGCCGTAAAGCTATGTAAAACCGTATCTTCTAAAGCGACGATTTTTCCAAAACGACCATTATGAGTATTCGTGTCTTTAACGATTTTTGCTGAAGGGTACATAAATTAGCTCCTTTTAACGGCT
>CEOR01021580.1_pt1 | contig 14441 bp, 7 predicted proteins | sample 530661 | NCBI WGS metagenome assembly CEOR01 (sample SAMEA2620836, study PRJEB7988) | marine metagenome | biome: marine biome (ENVO:00000447); feature: deep chlorophyll maximum layer (ENVO:xxxxxxxx); material: "saline water (ENVO:00002010), including plankton (ENVO:xxxxxxxx)" | depth 65 m
TGTTGCAATGTGTTGTAATTTAGCTAATGTAACACCATCTGATGTACTAGTAGAATCAGGTAATTTAGCAGTTGTTACTGCATTATCTTTTATCTCTGCTGTATCTACTGCATTTGCTTTTATCTCTGCTGAATCAACAGAATCTGTAGCTAGTTGTAATTCACCTGAACTAAATGTAAAATCACTTGTAACATCTACACTAATTTGATTACCCGTAATATCTATACCATTACCACCTGTAACAGCATCACCAGCTACAGTAGAAAATGTTTGTGTATTTATATCACCATCAGCATCAAATCCAATAAGTTTATTTGCTCTTGATGTTGCACTTTCAGTTATATTATAAGTAATACTATCAGCATCACTTACAGGAAAACTTAAACTGTTATCTAATATTTGTTGTTGTTGTTGATTTTGTGCTACTGCTCTATCTAATCCTGTATTTAATGCTGTAGGATCAATGGCAGCACCATCTTGTAAATCGTATTCCTGGGTCATAGAAACTATTCTTTCAATAGTTACTTTATCTCCAGAAGTATAACCAGCACCACCAATAGTTATATCAGCACCATTTGCTGGGTCTCCACCTGTTGCATCAACTTTATATTCTGTGTTGCTTGATGGACTAGAAACTCTAGTTAAAGTTACCTCTGATGTAGCTCCTGATACTAAAGCTGTAACAACAATATCAGCTTCATTAAAAAACTTAATATTAAAGTTAAAAACTGTCGTAGGCGAGCTAGGACTAAACTGTAATTTGTTACTTGTATTTGATAATGACATAGTGTCTCCTGTTCTTTAAATTTCTAATTTTTAGCGTTGACAATGTCAAGCTTATTATCTCTCTCTTAACCTTTTCTTTCTCTCTTCTATTCCATATAATATATCACCAGCTAATGGTATGTCTTTTAACCATTCAAAATCATGTGGTTTATCTTTTGTTTTATCTAGGACCATATTTTTATACATAGATTCTAATATTCTTGTACCAAAGAACGGAGCTATGTTTACAAATGAATTTACAAATTTATCAACGTCACCAGTTTCTAATAATCTTACTATTTCAAATCCATTGAAAAAAGGATTTATACTCATAATAGATTTAAAATATTGAGTGCCTATACTAGCTTCTTTGATTTCTTCTAGTTCATATTCGTCTGGTTCTACTTTAGCTAGTTGTGCTAACTCTTTAATTCCTTTTCTAACTGCTTGTTCAATAATTAGTGTAAGAATTAAAAACTGAAATGTTCCTTTAAAGCCTTGTTTAAGTTGATCTTCACCTACACTTTTAAGTGCTTCATTATTAGTACGGCCTCCAGCAATCATATTTTCTGTACCAGATAATAATAAACTTACACCTTGTCTTCCAAATCTATCACACATTTTAAATGCAAAACTTTGTAATACTAATAATGGTCTAGCCCAGGGATTATCAATATAAAATTTTATATGATCAGATGTTGTAATAGGATGAAACTCTGCCATTTCCATATACAATAATAATTTAACATCTTCTGATAATTCATTTTTTCTTAAATCATTTATAACTCCTTGAATCCAGGTATCATCTACCCATTTATCTTTTAATATATCATATAATTTTTGTGGATCATTATGTGCTAAATTTGTATATTTAATAGTTACTGATTTAACTAAAGATGATTTACCTATAAAGTCAGCACCTCCTAATGGTGCAAACAATCTTTTTGTTAAATCTATCATTCCTTGTTCAAACTTTTTACCAAATTTTATTTTAGCTCCTGGATTAGACATTCCTTCTTGAAACTCAATATCATATTTTTCAATACCAATTTCTTCTAATCCAAGTTTTACAGCTTTTCCAGCTCTATCAGTTAATCCTTTTATAACTTGACCAGATTTAGCTACAGCTCCTATTCCATTATATACAGCTGAAATAGCAATATCTGCTAACTGTAATAATATGGTATCAGGTTGTAATATATTTACTGCTGATGTCATTGTTCTATATCTTGTAGCTAATCTTCCAGCTGGCCTATAGTTGATAGCAGATTTTAAAAGTCCTACTAATTCTTTAATTTTTTGATACCCCTCTGAAGTTGTATCTAATATATATTTAGACCTACCTTCAGCATCAAATATTTGATTGCCATCTTTATCAGTAGGAGGTTTTAAAACAGATTTATCTTCTAGTAAATCAATTAGAATATTAATTATATCACTTTCAGTTGCATCATCATTACCATCTCTATCATCTATTTGAAAAACACCATTAGATATTTCTTTTGTTTTAGGTTTTTTTCCTAAAAATTCTGATCTTGCTGATATTCTAGCTGCTCTTGAAAAATAATTTTCCATATATGATATAGGATTTCCATAGAACTTAACCATTTCTGGAGTAACTGTTTCTACTGTTCTTCTTTGCAAAAGAGCATCATGTGTTTTAGTATCAGTTAAATATGATCTAATTATATTTTTCTTTTCTCTTGGGGTTAAAACTGCTTTTGGATTATTTTTTCTTTTCTTTTTTAAAGCTTCTCTAAACCTAGTTTGTAAAGCATCAGTTGGAGATTTTTGCATATATTCTACTAGTCCATTATAATCTACAACTTCACGTCTAAAATAATTTATGTTAGAAGGAAATCCTAGTCTTTGTGCAATATCTGCAAAAACTGCTTGTGTTGACGTTATAGCTTCATTACTCATGCCAAACTTTTTAAGTGTGGTCCAATCTCCATTTAATGTAGCTGCAATAAATTCAGCTGATTCTTTTGGTTTTAATGTTTTTTTAATTCTTTTAAATTCTTGTTCAAATGGTTGAAAAGCTAATTTAAATTCTCTTAATAATAATTTTTCATTTTGATGAAATCTCATTAATGCTAAAAATGCTTTAGGAGAAATTGCTTTTATTCTAGTTGTTAAATTACTAGGTATTAAAAATCTCAAAGCACCTCTTGCTTTTTCAAAAATTTGATTTGTTGGAATACCAAGTGTAGGTCTAGTTACAGCATCTTCATATTCATCACCTATTAAATCTATTCTTGTATCAATAACTAACTCATCAGGTTTTTCTTCTGCCATTGTTTTTAGTGGTAAATAACCAGGATCATCAAACTTTTTAATTTCATCTACAATAGCATATGCTTCTTTTTGCATTGTAGATTGTATGTTTTCCTCAAGACTTTTAAAACCTTGTATTTCACCAGGAGTAAAAATAGTTAAACCATTATCATCAACTATACTTAAAAATTCTCCCAAAGCAGTATTAGGTTGTACAACATCTAAAGCATCTCCTACAGTTGATGCTTCTGTAGGAAAATAATATGGACCATCAATTGAGCCATCATCTTTTATTAAATCTATAGCTAAAAAATTATTTATCACACCATCTTTTCTGGTGACCTGAATAATTTGCATACTTTTTTGTTTTTCATAAGGAGCATCATAAATTCTATCTATTTCTTTTGTATCATAAGTAAATTCTTGTTCTACTCCTAATGCTTGATCTTCTCTTAATTCTGCTTCTAATGCTTTAACCATTGCTTTTTGCAATTCTTTTTTCTTTAGCTTTCTCCAATTCTTTGGCATCTTTCTATATGTTCTAGCTATTTGTTGTAACTCTTGTAATTTTGGTACAACTTTATTAAAAGTTTTTCCAGAAACGTAATCTTTTAACTCTGTTATTACTTCTTGTATTTTTTCTTCTGTTATTGGTTTACTAAATAAGAAATCTGTATCTTGTTTATCAACTCCTGTTTTTCTTTGAATCTTATCTTGTTTAAAATCAACTGTTGCTGGTTTTTTCTTAGCAAATGCTTTTCTAAAAGAAGCAATACCTGGTCCGTATTTTCTAGCACCTTTTGTTAAGTCTTCAGTATCTGATACAGGTTCTTCATTTCTTGTAAATAAAATAGCTGATATTATAAATTCTTTTTCAAAGTCTTGTAGCGTGTTGCCATTATCTTTATACTCTTTATAAATTGAATTAAATGTAGCTTGATTTAAGTCTTTGTTAGCTATATCAAGTAACTCATCAGTTTTTAATTGTCTTAATTTATTTCTTTCTTTTTCTGTACCAACTTCCTTAAATATTCTATCTGTTCTGGCCATTGTTCTTTGAATATTTTGTTCTAAAGAAACACCTCTAAAATTAGATTGTTCAAGAAAAGCATTATAGATTGCATCTCTACTTGTTCTTGCTTCTGTTGGAATTTTTATACCTAATTCTTTTGCTTTTCTTAAAAGTTTAGGAATAGTATAAACTTGTTTACCGTTTATTTTACTATCAAAATTTCTTAATACTGAAGTTACTGCTGTTCTATAATTATTAAATCGTTGTATAAAATCCTTATCAAATTGATATTGAACAAGAGTATTAAATTCTATTTGTTTTTTTGGTCTTGATGGTCTTTGAGCAGCTATTTCTTGAAGATTTCCTAAATCTAAAATTACATCAATAGTTTCATCTAATAAAGTGGTTTTTCCTAATTTACCATATCCAAATATTTTTCTAATAAGAGATTTAAATTCATTCCATAATGTTTGACCTTTACTTTGTGGCATTACAATAGATGACATTTCTGCTTGAAATGCCGGTTCCATAAAAGCTTCTGTTACAAATTCGACCATAAAAGCTCCACCATAACTTAACAATCTATCACCATCAAAACTACCTTTTCTATAATGCTGTGACAATGTAGCCATTCTATCACCAAATCTTTGTACAAAAATATCTTGTCCAGTTTCATTTAGATATATTTCCATTAATCTTGCTAGTTGAGCCATTTCATTATCTGCATTAGAAATATCTTTAAAATATTGTCTTAAATTATCTAAAGTAAAACCATCATCTATATGGTAGTCTTGTTTTTTTGAAATAATTCCTTTTTTAAAAGCATCTGATTCAAGAGCATACATAGATCGTAAAGTAATTCCATGTATCATTTCATGTAGTAAAGTTTCTAAAGTTGGAGTACCAGCTATCATTAATATGTTTTCTCTAGGATTAAAAGAACCAGCTGCTTTGGCATCAGATGTTTTATAAACTACTGTTACGTTATTAAATATATTTGGAAATGTTTTTTGTAATCCTTTTATTGTTGTTTTTAATGCTTGTGTTTTTCTGTTATTTATTACTGTGCTATCTAACATATTATCTATAACATCGTTAAACGCACCTAATTGATGTTTACCAGATTTTATTTCTCCTTTACTTTTACCTCTAGTAGAAATATGTTCGCCTGGTACTTTTTTCATGTTTATTGAATTTTGTTTACCTCTAGTACGAGCAATATCAAAATCACCAGAAGTCCTTACCACACCTTTAGGTAATGGCTCATCTATAAGTAATTGAGGATCATAAACATGATAATCTAATGTAGCTGTTCCTTTTTGATTTATGTCAAAATGAAATACATCTTTATTTGATAGTCTTTGCATTTTAAGTAATTCTTCAACAAATTTTGCATCATCTAAAGTAGTTAAATCATCTCTTTCAATAGTGTTTACAATATCACCATTTTCATCATATTCTATTGCTATATGTTTTCCATCATTATAACCAAAAACAATTTTATTACTTAAGTTTTCTTTAACAGCTTCGTTAACACCATTTATAGCTTCACTTAAGGTCCCTACAGTTTTTTTAGTAGGATTATTTGCTGCATCAACTCTAGCTTTTGAAAATTTATTATTAACACCAGCTATAGTATTTACAGGTACAGCAACACCTATATCTAAAAATGCACCTAATGTAGCTGCTTCTGCTAATCCTTCACCTAATCTTGTACCCTCTCCCCATAGTTTGTGATTTAAATTACTACCAAATTGAGCAAGAGTTTCTGATCCAGCACCTGTAGCTCCTGCTTTACCTATATTTTTAAGAAATGTAACTCCACCTCTAGAAATTTGTTTTTTAACCAAAGGATTTAATATAACATCTAATTCAAACTTTTCACTAAGTGCTTCTATTGTCCCATCTATAATAGGCATAAACGCTGATTTATATATTTGATTAACATCACCATCATCACTAGCTGCTGATGCACCTGTTGCACTAGCTCCCATATATACTGCACCAATTCTTTTAGAAGCTTTAAAAGAAGCATCTTTAATTGCTTTTTTAGCTAATAATGTTTCAGCTGTGGTTTTTACTTTTTTATCAATTTGTTTGCCTATTGCTTTTTTAATTTTTCTGCCACCAACTGTTTTTGCAGCACCAATACCAGCTCCAACAAAATTACCTGTAAAAAAAGATAATGCTGTAACGCCAAGTTGTATTGCTATTCTTGGTGCTTCAAATGCAATACCAGCCATTATCCATTTACCAAAATCTTGCATCTCTTGAATAGTAGCTGTACCTGTAGCCATTCTTCTATATGTTAATTCTACATCTACATCAGGTGTCCATTTAGATCGTATTTGACTTTGTTCTTGTGAAAGCTGTTGTCCTAGTTTATTTAATCTTTCATATCTTGCTATAGCATTTTCTAAATCTTCTGCATCACCTATACCAGTCATATCTCTACCAATAATATCTAATGCTGAAAGTATTTCTTTTCCTCCTGTTACTTCCATTTCTAATTGTTCATCAATATTTTTAAAAGATTCTTGCCATAAACCAAGAAACCATTCAAATCCATCAACATCATTTTCAGCATAAAGGCTATCCATAACAACTGGTGCATAATCTTCATTTTTGTTATAGGTCCCATTAATTTGATTTGTTAAAACTACACTAGTAGTAGTATCAATTACATCTTCATCACTTAAATAAGAAGCTTCTAAATCTAAATCTCCAGAATTGTTTTGTTTATAAAAAGCATTAACCTCACCAAAAGCTGGAAGTTTTAATGGCCCTGGATTATTTATAACAGAGTTAGATGCATTAACACCTTTCCAAGTATAGTCATCTCCATATTCAAATTTTGCTCTAGCTTCTAATAAAAAATCATCATGGTTAACTTCATACTTACTATTATAATATGCTCTAGCTTGTTCTCTTTCTCTATCATCATCAGTAGTAGACTCAAGTATAGTTGAAGATGTATCTGGTCCAGATATTGAAAGTGGATCATGCTTCATAACATCACCAGCAACTTCATTAATAGTAGGTAAAAAACTAGTAAATTTTCCAGGATTATTAACTATAGCTTCAGTTGCTATTGATACATCATCTTGACCTCGCAAGTGAGGATATTGAGCTTTTAATGCACGAGCTATATTTGTATATGATTGTAATTGATTCATATTATTTTTCTTCTATAAGTATTTCTTTTTTATATTTATTACCAAATATTCCTCTTTCAGCCATACCTATAAAATCACCTAACTGAACACCAAGTGCTTTTGCATATTCTCTTCCATAGTAATTTGACATTGCTGGTTTCATAAGATTACCATTATTTTGTATTTTAAACATTGGTATTAATCTACTTATCTTTTTTTGTCCTTTATCTAGTACAATTGCTGGATAATATGTCATTGGAATTGGTTGATCTATTGTCCAGGCATCTGGGTCAAAATCATCTGGTTCTACAGGAGTAAAAGTTACTCTTACTCCACTAGCTTGTTGAACTTCTCTTATATCTTTTGGTATACCACCAAACTCTTCTGATATATCTTCACCATCATATATATCATCTTCATAATCATATACTTTATTTTGAGGTATTTTATAAATTATAGTTGCATCTGTTTTAGGATGACTTATTAATTCATGTCTTTTAATTTTGCTTTCTATAAATGATTCTGGAAGATTAAACTTTATCATTAATTTTCTACTTTCAGGAGTATGAACTAAATCACCATGAGACGTGCTTGCAGTTACACCTGTTCCAATAGTTTTCATTTCTCTTTTCATTAAATTAATAACAGCTAATGCTCTATTGTCTTCTAAATCTTTTCTTCTATCAAATGCTAAATTAGCTTCTCGTGTAGACATACTTTGCTTGCCAGTTTCTTGAGTAAGTTTTTTAATATTCTTTTTTACTTGCGTATAATCTGTATCAAACATTACTAATCCATCAACAATAGTAGCTCCTGGCCCATATCTTGCTTCAACTTCATTTACTGGTATATTTTGTCCTACAAAACCAACAGAATCTTCATCTAAAAAATTCATACCAGAAGTATCTGTAGGTATATCATTTATAACTATATCTAATCCTAAATCACCAAAGCTTTTAATTTGATTATCTAATCCTGGTACTACACTAAGATTTTCAACAACTTGTTCTATATTTTGATTATCTACATTTAGTACTGTAGGTGCTTCATCTGGTTCTACAAATGTATATGGAGATGGTGTTTCTCTCATACCAGGTTTTCCATATATATCCTGGAATGTTAATGTTCTATATGATTTCTCAATAAGTTTATTTGCATCTACACCAAACGTGTTTCTTCTAAATTCTTCAAAAGAAATTTTTTTACCACCTTGCTCCCATCTTTTAAACTCTTTTAATTTAGATGTAATAAATTTAGCTTCTTGATCTATATCTTGAATCATTCCTTCTTTTTCAAATAAAGCTACATAACTACCTATTTGTCTCCAAAATTCTGCTGTTTCACTATCAAGTCGTACTTTATTACCTTTTCCATCATATATCATTCTATACATACCTTTGGCATCTTGTTCACCTAACTCTCTAGTAAAATCAGAAAATACAAACCACATTAATTCTCTAGTTGTATCATCTGTTATATTACCAATAGCTGTATACACGTCTTTCAAACCAACATTTTGACCATTAATAAGTTTAAATATTCTTTCATAAGCAATAGCAATTGGATCACTAAGTCTTTCTTTTTCTGATAAGTCTGGATCAACTCTAACAGCAAGCTGACCAAGTACCATTCTCATAAAACTATTTTTTAAATATTCTGGCATATCTGCTGTTCTTCTAGTTAATTCTTCTGCAATCGTCATTTTGTTTGCAAAATTACCTTGTGTAATATCTAATTCTGTTTGACTATATATTTTAGCATATTCTGTAACAATTTCATCTGTTGCTACAGTTTCTTGTGCTAACAATAAATTATTTAATTCCATAGAATGTTTACCCATTAAAGGTGCATCAGCTCCACCTTCACTTAATCTATCTATTTGACTTCTAATTTTATTTAAAACTTGTATTCTTTCTTCACCTTTTAATAAATTACCAGCTACATCTTTTTGATATTGTCTAATTGATTTTTCAATAGTTTGATATAAAACTAAACTTTCAACTTGTTCAGCGTCACCAGGATCACTTATTTGTTTTAAGAAATTTATATTCGATTGTTGATTACTAGTTAATTCTTGTAAAGTAGCATTATCTGCTTCAGACATTTCAGCGTTTGGATCATTACCATACTTATCTTGTAAGTCTAAAATTTTTCTAGTATCAGAAATAATAGATTGTTCTAAATCAAACTTCTTTTGAGATACATCTCTTTTAAATTCTACTTGATCTCTTTTTGCATCAATTGATGAAAAAGTTTTATTTTTTGTAGCATTAATATAATTTAATTCAGCACTAGTATATTTTTGTTCTGATAGCCAGTTTTCATAGTCTTGTTTAGCTGGTGTAATAACTACTGATTCTATGTCTTCAAATGGTATTCTATTTTCAGTTATAGTACCATCTGCGTTTTGAGTTGGAGCAAACTGTCCTTGTCCTAATAAAGCATCTTGTTGTTGTTTTTCTACATCTACTAGAAACTCATCTGTTTTTTTATCAAAAGCAACTCTTCTTGCTCTTGAATCTAATTCATTTTTTGTTTTAAGAACTTGTTGAATTGATGATCCAACTTTTTCTGCTGCGTCTGCTAGTGCTTTTCCTGGTAGTCCAGCTGTTCTAATGCTACCTTCTACAGCTCCAGACTCAGCTGATGGTTTTACTTGTTGATTATATTTTTTAAGTTGTATGGCCATTATTAATTCTCCGTCATTCTAAATCCTGTTTGGTCTTGATAACCACCACTACTTCCAGTACCAATTCCTGTTCCTCCTCCAGGAGATTGTAGTTTATATGCTTGTGATAAATTATAAGCTGTTCCTATACCTGATAAGAATGTACCAGCTGCACCTAATTTAGAAGTATATCTAGCAACTCTACCTTCATAAATAGATTGTTGTGCTTTTGATTCTCCACCTAACTGTGCAATATCTGACTGACGTTTTAATTCTAATTGATCTAAACTCATTAATGCAGCTTCATCAGCTAATGCTAATAAATCTGTTCCAGCTATCATACCACCTGTACCAGATACAGCTGCTTGTTGCATACCTCTTAATTGTCTTTGGTCCCTTGCAAGTCTTCTAGCTCTTTCAGATATAGCCATTGATTCAGCATCTGCTTGTTGTCTAGCTACTTGAGCATTATACTTAGCCATTGCTTCTTGTGCTTTACCAGATTGATATTGACCATAAGCTGATATACCAGCTCCAACTGCTGCAGTTCCAGCTGCTACTGTTGCTGCTGTTGTACCTAATGCTGCTGCTGTTGCTGTAAATATTGCCATTATATAATCCTCATCATATTAATCATATCTCGATCTGTTGCTTTAAAATTATGTTTACCATACAATTTAACTAAACTTTTTTTATTAACAGAAGTCATTAAAAATTTAAGCTTCAATATTTTTGATAGTAAAGCTGCTTCTTCTACTAATAATTTTACAGTTTTTAAACTTTCTTTATTTGTATTTTGTGGATTAGTTACCATCCATTCCATCCATCCTATTGGAGAAGTTTGGTCAGCATATACCCATACACCACCAAAAATGTAATCATCAGTATTATTAACGCAAACAACTCCTGTAATGGGGAGTATGATTTCTGGGACAGCTTCCCAATCATGTCCTTTCCAATAAGTAACAAATTTATGATAGTCTTCATTTTTATATCCTCTACAAAACATATTATCCTCCCTCTGCAACTACCCATAATGCTAAGCTGATAACAGTCATAGGATAAGGTAAATCTTGTTTTACTTCAAGTATTTTTTCTCTAGTCCAGTCATTACGAATAAAGAATTTAAACTGTCCTGTTTCTACATTTATAGGCTGTCCTGTTATGTCACTTGTATTTAATACTGGCAAACTAGTTAACTGTTTATTAAACTCTCCTACCTTTGCACCTTTTGTATTTCTAAATCTTAATATTGCTTTAGTTAAACCTTTAACCCTGGAGTTAGGTAATCGTTGAGCTAAAGTAGGTTCTATAGGTAAGGTCCTCATAATACTATCATATTTTAAACCAGCTACAATAGTGCTTGATTTTTTATCAATAGTAATTGATCCTCCAGATACAGTTTGTTCTGAATGAAAATTATCATCAGATACAACTTGTACTTTTTTACCTTCTAAATGTCCTAATCCAGAAACAGAAGTTATATTAGTACCTGTAGCTTTTACTCCACTATCTACAAACCAATTTAAATCTCTTATAGGTTTAAATTTTTCTACACAATAAACAGGAGAAGCATTTGTACCTCTGTTAACACATAACCATATAGAATCATCAGCAGTACCAGATACAGCTGCACCACTTACAATATCACCATCAGTTGTTAATCTGGACCATCCAATAACTTCTTGGTTTCTTTCATATAATAATGAAGCCATATCTCCATCATTTTTAACACACCAGAATACTTGATTTGGTTGTTTTTGTAAAAATGTTTCAACTACACCAACATTATCTGTTCCTTCTAATATAACATCACTTAATACATTTAAATCATTTGATTGAAAAGATGCTGTGTTTGAATTAAATATTAACTCTCGTATTTTAAAATTATCTTTTTGTGTATACAAAACAGCGTTACCAGCAAGAAAGCCTTGCATAGTAGATGATCCAAAAGCATTTTCTGGAATAGTTTTTATGTTAGTTGCTGTTACTATTTCATCTGTTGTACTAGCTGGTGATACATTTATTATTGACCCTGATGTACCAGCAAATAAATTTTCTTTTGATTCTAAAAATCTTGTAGCTTCTGGAGAGTTAGGTACTCTTTTTATTGCAAGGTCTCCGAAACTGCCTTGTAAATTATTAAAGAAATCACCAGATACACTACCATAAATTGTTCCTGGTTCTGCTGTTGTTCCAGAAAAAAATAATCTATTTTGAAAAAATGATGATGTTCTAGGAAAACCATTATCAACACTAAACGCACCTAATGACCAATCTGTTGTAGCATCTGTGCTAATTATTTTACTTACTATTGTACCTGTAACTACAGTATCTGAAGTAAAACCTGTTACTTTCATAATACCTTCTGCATATATAGATTCAGCAGATAATTGAAAATCCATTCCATCAGTTGATACAATACTTTCTCTTTTTAATCTAATTAAAGTAGTTGCACCTTCTGTTAATGGAGAATTAAAAATAAAGTTTTTACTAGCTACACCTGTTGTATCAAACTGTGCAAAAACATCAAACGTAACACCATTATCTGTAGATCGTTCTAATGTTATAGTACCTGTCCATGTGCCATCTGTTTCTAGTTTCCAATCAGAAAAAGAAACATCTAGCTCTGATGATGTGCCCGTTCCTGTTAATGCTGATCCTGTAACTCTTTTAGTTGATCCACTTCTAGGATGACGTACTTTGATAAAAGTTTCTTTATTTGTAGTGGCCATTGTACTTGTAAATAAACTAGCACTAGCAGTAAGAGTTGCACTACCACCTACAGTTAATGTACCAGATGGTGTTATTGTTGTAGTTGTAGTATTTTCATCAAGAAAATGTGGATAAATAAAATCTATTGCTGATATACCAAAAGTAGGACCAGTAGTTAATCTTTGTAATTGCTGTGGAGGATGATTAGGATGTGTAAGAATTAATGTATCAAATCTTGATATAAATTGTATATCTCTAATCTCTGCTTGAAGATATGGTACTGTACCAGTAACAGCATAACTTGTACCAGCAGAATCAAACACTCTAGCATAAGTATTACCTATTTCTACTACATAAACCACATCAGTAGAAAATTCAAAAGGTATTAATCTAGCAGCTGCACTACCATTACCATTATTTGTTTTAGCTATAAATTCTGTTCCTGGTCTTCTTTCTACACCACCTTGAGGAAGTATAGTAAAGTTTTCTAAATGACTAACACCTTTTTTATATATTTGTAGATCGGTACGACCATCCATATTTGGTGATAGTTCGCCAGAATTAAAAGCTGTTGTATAAGCTATAGCCATTAAAACCTCGGAGTATCTTCATATCTTGATAAAAGCATTTCGCTTTCTGGTTGACTATAATCACTACTTTCAAAAGTATCTATGCTTCTTGCATATGGTAGGACCACTTGTTCTAATTCTTTTAATATAGAATTTTCTATCTTATCATCAAGTTGCATAGGATATGCTAACTTCAAAGCTAGTTTTAGTATTACTACTTGTGCAGCTAAAGAATCTAAATGTGTAATATCTGCTGGAACAGCAGCATATTTAATATAAATCTTTTCTGTATCACACAGAATATTTTTTCCCTCAATAACATATTTTAATCTATCATTATAAGCATTGTCATTATCAAATACATCTATAACTCTAATACAATCATTAGGTAGTAAGAATGCAAATTTATATTCAAAAGTTGGTGCATCACTTAACTTAACAGGTATAGCTCTTTTTTTACATGAATTAAAAGGATATACTCTAATAGATTCTTCTAAGGCTTGATCAAAAAATACGTTGCATAAAGATGCACTTCGTATGTGTGCTTCTGTTGAAGAGGATGATGTATCTAGTGAAGCAATCATATCAGCTCCTACTTTTAAGAGTGCTTGATTGCAAATATCTATTTTAGTAAGTGCCATATTTCTCCTAAAAAAAGTAGGTCTTACACTAACCGAGAAGGATGGTTAGATGCCTACCGAATTACATATTATTTGTTAACGTAGTAGAAAACTTTTCCACTAAATGTTTTACTTGCATCAAGACCAGCGTTAGCAGTAGTTATTGTAACAAGACCAATGTCTGTTGCTGGAACTTCAGCTTGTGCCCATCCTGTATGTAATGCAAATGCAGCATTAAGACCTTCAGTACCTTCAATACCAGCGGCCTTACCGATAGTTGTTCCATCAATCTTTGGAATTAAATCCAAAGTTGTACCACTACTTAAAGCAGCAGAACCATTGATAGTAAAATTTAAAACAACTGCATCTTTACCAAGAACTAACAAGTCTAGGACATCTCCTGTACCTGTATTACTTCCATTACTGATAGTAAATTTAGCTGTTCTAACTTGTGCTGCATTAGTAGTAGCATCAAATAATCTTTGATCTCCTTCTAAAACAGAAGAACTAGTTATTGCGTCTGCAGCAGTACCTGAAGTACCACCATAAACTTCAATAACTTCATTTGAACGTATGTTTGCCATAATTTAATCTCCTAATTAAGCAGCTTCGTTTACACCGATTTGAACAACTTTCTTTTCTTCCATACGAACAGCACCT